>Ga0114967_10000961_pt1 | contig 24268 bp, 24 predicted proteins | sample M_130628_MF_Meta_FD_92639 | JGI IMG/M metagenome (GOLD analysis project Ga0114967, IMG submission 92639) | Freshwater microbial communities from Lake Montjoie, Canada to study carbon cycling - M_130628_MF_MetaG | ecosystem: Environmental > Aquatic > Freshwater > Lake | place: Lake Montjoie...
ACCGATATCGCGAAGTTCGAACATCATTTGGTAGGTGAGCGTTCCCGACTTGGACACGAGCCCGATCGGTCCCGCACCCGTAATGGTTGCGGGGGTGATTCCGGCCAGAGCCTCGCCCGGCGTGATGATGCCGGGGCAGTTCGGCCCAATGATGCGGCTCGTGCCCTTCGACGCGGCGTAGGCCCAGAATTCTGCGGTGTCCTGCACGGGGATGCCCTCGGTAATGACGACGATGAGCGGCATCGCCGCGTCAATTGCCTCCATGACCGCGTCCTTCGCAAACGCGGGTGGAACGAATACAACCGACACATCTGCGCCAGTTTCGGACATTGCTTCGGAAACGGTGCCGAAAACGGGAAGCGTCACGGCGCCGTGTTCGACGGTAGTGCCCGCCTTGCGGGCGTTGACGCCGCCGACGACCTGGGTGCCGGCCTTGAGCATCAGAGCGGTGTGCTTTGAGCCCTCGCCGCCGGTGATGCCTTGAACGATGACGCGCGAGTCCTTTGTGAGGAAAATCGACATTCTTCTAATCCTTACTTCGCTGCGAGTGCGGCGGCGCGATCGGCGCCGTCGTCCATCGTGGTGGCTAGGGTGACGAGCGGGTGGTTGGCGGCGGCGAGAATCTCGCGGCCCTTGTCGACGCTGTTTCCGTCGAGACGGACAACGAGCGGCTTCGTCGCTTTGTCGCCCAGCATGTCGAGGGCGGCGACGATTCCGTTGGCGACGGCGTCACACGCAGTGATTCCACCGAACACATTCACGAAAACGCTCTTGACCTGTGGGTCACCGAGGATGACCGAGAGACCAGCAGCCATGACCTCAGCCGAGGCCCCACCGCCGATGTCGAGGAAGTTAGCGGGCTTGACGCCACCGAAGTTTTCGCCTGCATACGCGACAACGTCGAGCGTCGACATGACGAGCCCGGCACCGTTTCCGATGATTCCGACTTCACCGTCGAGCTTCACGTAGTTGAGGTCGTGCTCTTTCGCCTTCGCTTCGAGCGGGTCTGTCGCAGCCTTGTCCTCAAGCGCTGCGTGGTCGGGCTGACGGAACTCGGCGTTCGCATCTAGAGTGACTTTGCCGTCCAGCGCGAGGATCCTGCCGTCGTCAGTCAAGACGAGCGGGTTGACCTCGACCAGAGTGGTGTCTTCCGACGTGAAGACGCCATACAACTGCACGAACACCGGTGCGACTTTGTCGACGAGTTCAGCGGGGAACTTCGCGGCGACAGCGATTTCTTTGGCCTTCGCGAGGGTGATGCCCTCGATGGGATTCACGTCGATGCGGGCAAGTGCGTCGGGGCGTTCAACGGCGAGTTGTTCGATGTCCATCCCGCCCTCGTATGAGCAGAGGCAGAGATACGAGCGGTTCGCGCGGTCGAGCAAAACCGAGAAGTAATACTCCTGCGCAATCGCAGCACCCTCGGCGACCATGAGGCGTTTGACGACGTGACCTTTGATGTCAAGACCGAGTATGGCCTTCGCTGCGTCAAATGCGTCGTCAGGGGTCTTCGCAACCTTGACGCCGCCGGCCTTTCCGCGACCACCAGTCTTTACTTGGGCTTTGACGACCGTCAGGCCACCGATTTTCGCTGCCGCGGCACGGGCTTCTTCGGGCGTGTCGGCCACAATTCCCTGGAGCACGGGGACGCCATGCTTTTCGAACATGTCACGCGCTTGATACTCGTAAAGATCCACTGTCATCCCATCGACAAAAATCCTGAAAAGTCGGGACTGAATGCCTCACGACCGTGTTCCAGCCTACCGTTCGACACCGAGCCGACCGACCGCACAGAGCGCGTGTTTACAGCTTGGCGATGGGCGCAATCTTGATGAGCAACTTCTTTTTACCCACCTCGTCGAACAGAACTTCCGCGATGCGCTTTGCGCCCTCGCCCGTGACGGCAATCACACGGCCCTCGCCGAAATCGTCATGGGTGATGCGATCACCCGTCACGAGTTCGAGTCCCGAGTTGTCACGAACTTCACGAGTGATGGCCCCGGTCCATTCGGTGCGTGGTTGCGACGGCGCGTCCCATGAACGCGTTTCAAAAGACGACGAGAGCGATCGGCGGCCCGATTCGCGCCAGTCGACCAACGAGTCGGGAATTTCCGCGAGGAATCGGCTTGGCATGCACGACGCGATCTCGCCGAAGGTCGCTCGTGATGTTGCAAGCGACAGGTGCAACTTCTTTTTCGCACGAGTGATTCCGACATAGAACAAGCGGCGTTCCTCTTGAATTCCGCCTGCCTCGGCGACCGAAATACGGTGGGGCAAAATTTCCTCTTCGATGCCCGTTATGAACACGGCGTCGAATTCCAGCCCCTTCGCCGTGTGCAACGTCATGAGGCTGACGGTTCCCGATTCGTCGTCGAGGTCGTCCGCGGCGGACGACAGCGCAACTTCGGTGAGGAAGTCAATGAGCGTTCCCTCGGGGGACTTGACTTGGAATTCGCGAGTGAGTCCGACGAGTTCTTCGACGTTCTCTGCTCGGGCGTTTTCTTGAGGGTCGCGACTTTCCTTCAGGAGGATGAGGTACCCCGTCGCCTCGAGTAGCGCAATGAGAACGTCAACAACCTTCGCGGTCGCGACCGTGTCGGAAATACGGTCAAGAGCGTTGACGAATTCGCGAACTGTCGCCGTGGCGCGTGCTGCGACCCCAACGGATTCGATTTGTCGCATCGCTTCGCGGAACGAAATCTGGTTGTCGTCGGCGAAACGCTGAATCGCCGATTCCGTGACGTCACCGATTCCGCGCTTCGGCGTATTGAGAATGCGGCGGTGAGCAAGTCCGTCGTCGGGGTTAGCGACGGCGGCAAGATAGGCGAGGACGTCCTTGATTTCCATGCGCTCATAGAACTTGGTTCCGCCGATGAGTCGGTAGGGAACGCCCGATCGCATGAGTACGTCTTCGAGGGCACGGGTCTGCGCGTTCGTCCGATAGAACACCGCCACATCGCGATACGCCATCCCGCCGGTGTGCAGATTATCGATCTCGTCAGCAACGAACTGCGCCTCGTCGTGTTGAGTTACGCCGGTGAACCCCGTGATGCGCTCGCCCGGTCCGCGATCCGAAAAAAGGCGCTTGCTCATCGACGTGTCAAAGTTGTTGCCGATGACGGCGTTGGCCGCGTCGAGGATGTTCTGCGTCGATCGATAGTTCTGTTCGAGAACGACAACGTCGGTACCGGGGAAATCCTGTCGGAATTCAAGAATGTTCCGGATATCCGCACCTCGGAACGCATAGATCGACTGGTCTGAATCGCCTACTACCGTGAGGGTCGCCGCATCGATACCGCCCTCGGTGTTGTAAAGCACCGGTGGAGTTTCGACCGGCACGTGCTCGGGCTTCACCGGTCGTGTGAGTTCATGAATTAGTTCGTACTGCGCCTTGTTGGTGTCTTGGTACTCGTCCACAAAGACGTGGCGAAATCGGCGTTGGTACAAAGCGCGCACCTCGGGGAACGCCCGGAATAAAAACACCGTCTGGCCAATGAGGTCATCGAAGTCGAATGCGTTCGCGCGTCGAAGCTCTTGTGCGTAGCGACGAAAAACCTCGAGAAACATCATTTCGTTCGGGTCGTTCGGGTTCGCTTGGCTCGCGAAGCCGTCGACGTCAATCAGTTCATTTTTGAGTCGCGACATTTTCGACAGCACACCACCGGGAGTGAGCCCCATCGAGTCCGCTTCGAATTCTTTGAGGATTCGCTTGACGAGCGACTTCGAATCTGCCGAGTCGTAAATTGTGAACGCCTGCGGGAACCCGAATCGTTCGGCCTCGTTGCGCAAAATTCGAACACACGCAGAGTGGAAGGTCGAAATCCACATTCCGCGGGATTCGTCGCCAATGTACATCTCGATGCGTTCGCGCATTTCGGCAGCGGCCTTATTGGTGAACGTAATCGCGAGAATTTGGCTCGGCCATGCTTCGCGGTTCTTCAATAACAGCGCGATTCGGCGAGTGAGGACCGCCGTTTTGCCTGAACCCGCTCCCGCCACAATGAGGAGAGCCGGACCGCGGTGAGCGACAGCGTGCGCTTGTTGGGGGTTGAGCCCCTCGAGGAGCGGATCATTGGGATCGAGTGCGGTGGGAGAGTTCGACATGTGGGCTCAAGTTTACGTGCCCTCACCGACACCAGAGCGAAGGGTGAATAGAGTGACCACGTGACCGAATCCACCGCCACTACTCGCACGAACCCGACCGCCGTCCTCGCGGTCATTCTCGGTGCTCTGATGTCCCCGATGGCGCTTCCGCTCGGATGGTTTGCCCGCGAGCAGATTCGCCGCTCTCGCGAGAACGGCGAGCGCCTCTGCACGGTCGCGATGGCTCTTGGAGCCGTCGGAACGGTGGCGTGGGCTGTCGGTGGCGTGATGTTGTATTTGTGGTGGGCGAGCCTCTAACCTCTCAGGGTTTTCCAAGGTTTCTCGCTTTAGAATTGTCACGTATTCACCCAGCACTTAAAGGAGTGTCCATGAATTCCAATCCCGCTTTCTCGCGTAACGCCGCCTTCCGCCCTGGACAGGTATCGCGTGCCGAACTCGAGGCCATGTACGGCCCGAACGCATCGAAGACTGCGGTAGCCGCCAAGGACGACGCGGCAACGCTCGAACAGGCCTATGACATGCCCGCCGCCACGCCCGGTCAGACCGGACGCATGACTGTCGAAGACACCATCATCAAGACGATCCTTGCGTTCGCGGTTCTTATCGGTGGTGCCTACATCGGTTGGACCTTCGCGTCGTTCCCTGTCATGATCGTCGGACTTGTCGGTGGACTCGTCCTCGGACTCGTCAACACCTTTAAGAAGGTTCCGTCGCCAGCGCTCATCGTTGCCTATGCGGCGCTCGAAGGAATCTTTGTCGGAGCGATTTCGATGGTCTTCAACTCGATGTGGGACGGAATCGTCACTCAGGCGGTCATCGGAACGCTCGGCGTCATCGGCGTCACCCTGTTCCTGTTCCTCTCTGGGCGCTTCCGCTCGTCGGCGCGCATGACCAAGATCGTGACGGTCGCCATGGTCGGCTACCTGGTCTACCAGGTCGTCAACGTGATCCTGATGGCAACCGGCGTGACTGGTAACGCTCAGTTTGGTTTGAGCTCGGCCAACATCATGGGAATCCCCCTCGGACTCATCATCGGCGTTGTCGTCGTGTTCCTTGCGGCGTATTCGCTCGTACTCGACTTCGAATCGATCAAGCTCGGCGCCGAGCGCGGCGTACCGGCCGTCTACGCATGGCAAGGCGCTTTCGGCATCCTCGTCACCGTCGTCTGGTTGTACCTCGAAATCCTGCGAATGATTGCGATCTTCCGCGGTAACGACTAGTCACCCTTTTACGGAAAAGGCGCCGAGCAATCGGCGCCTTTTTCTTATTCCCACTCGATGGTGCCGGGCGGTTTCGAGGTGATGTCGAGGAGCCGTCTTGCTTTAAGTCAGTTGTTTCTCGGCCCTTTGTCGACTAACAAAGCAAAACCCACGATGGCAAGAAGAGTGACGCCAACTATTGGGAGGGTGGCATGCGCGTCTCCCATTTCCAGAAGTTGCGAAAGTGGTATCGAAAAACATTGGTTTCTCTGTCGGCAAATTGCTAAATCGCTACCTAGCAGGCCATCACAAGGGGGACCATCGAGACACCACGATACCGGCAATAGGAAAAGCAAAAATGCAGCTCCGAGAAAACCGATCCCCCAAGTTTTTCTTGACATGAAAGAAGGGTACCCGATAGTTACTCACTATAAATCGCCGCTCAAAACTTTCTTATTCCCACTCGATGGTGCCGGGCGGTTTCGAGGTGATGTCGAGAACGACTCGATTGACGTCCTTAACCTCGTTGGTGATTCGGTTCGAAATCTTGGCGAGGACGTCGTATGGCACCCGGGTCCAGTCGGCGGTCATCGCGTCTTCACTCGACACGGGTCGTAACACGATGGGGTGTCCGTAGGTGCGACCGTCGCCCTGTACCCCGACCGAACGAACGTCGGCGAGAAGAACGACGGGACACTGCCAAATGTCCTGGTCGAGTCCGGCGGCGGTGAGTTCGGCACGCACAATGGCATCAGCGGCACGCAAGAGGTCGAGGCGTTCTTTTGTCACCTCACCGACGATCCGAATTCCCAGTCCGGGGCCGGGGAACGGCTGGCGACCCACGATGAGTTCGGGAAGTCCGAGTTCTCGACCAATAGCGCGCACCTCGTCCTTGAACAGCTGTCGAAGCGGCTCGACGAGCTCGAACTGAAGGTCTTCGGGAAGCCCACCGACGTTGTGGTGAGACTTGATGGTTGCCGTGCCGCTACCCCCGCCACTCTCGACCACGTCGGGGTACAACGTTCCTTGAACAAGGAATCGGACTTTCTTTCCCGCATTCGCGGCCTCGGCGACAAGGTCGGTCTCTGCGGTCTCGAAGGCTCGAATGAATTCGCGGCCGATTGTCTTGCGCTTGGTCTCTGGGTCGGTAACCCCCTTCAACTCAGCGAGGAACCTGTCCGCGACATCAATCGTGACGAGTCGGACTCCGGTTGCAGCGACAAAATCACGCTCCACTTGTTCGCGCTCTCCTTCGCGAAGAAGACCGTGATCAACGAAGACGCAAATCAGTTGATCGCCGACCGCTTTGTGCACGAGTGCCGCCGCAACCGCCGAATCGACACCGCCCGACAGACCGCAGATGACGAGATCATCACCGACCTGCTCTCGGATTGCGGTGACCTGCTCGTCGATGACGTTGCCACTCGTCCAGTCGGGCGCAATTCCCGCGCCGTTCCAGAGAAAGTTTTCGAGGACACGTTGCCCGAAATCAGAATGCATTACTTCGGGATGCCACTGCACACCGAACATCCGGGCGTCAGTGTTTTCGAAAGCCGCAACGGGTGTCGCGTCGGTCGACGCGGTGACCGTGAATCCGGGTGGAGCCGTTTCGACACAATCCCCGTGGCTCATCCAACAGGTTTGAGTGGAAGGCTGTTCAGCGAACAGAACTCCGGCGGACACACGAGCCTCGGTCGCTCCATATTCGCGTAAACCTGTGTTCGCCACTTGGCCACCGAGTTGCTGGGCCATGACCTGAAATCCGTAACAAATTCCAAAGACCGGAATGCCGAGTGCGACAATTCCTGGGTCCAGCGACGGTGAATCGGCTTCGTACACGCTCGACGGGCCGCCCGACAGAATGATCGCGAGGGGCCGTTTTTCCGCCACTTCGGCCGCAGTGATGGTGTGCGGAACAATCTCGCTGTAAACATGCGCTTCGCGAACCCGACGCGCAATCAGCTGCGCGTATTGCGCCCCGAAATCGATAACGAGGACGGGACGGTGGGTTGTCACCGGGTTCCCGCCTCGACCATGCGGCGAACGCGGCGCTCGGTGATGAACGACAGCAGCGGCACAACACCGCCCAGGGCGAGGACGGGGAAATACGTGAGCGGCCAGCGCATTGCCGACCACAATTGGAAGCACCCGAGAAGATAGACGACATACAGCCAACCGTGAACGATGAGGATAATCGTCGAGATGTTCGCGGCAACAACCGTGTCAACGGGCACGAGTGCCACAATTCCGAACGGACCGCCCCCCTCGATCTCGAGTCCGAACAGGTACTTCAGAACCATCTCTCCAGTCAGCAACAACAACATGGTGCCGGTGATGTAGGCGGCGACGCGAAACGTCTTCTCGGCCTTCAGGGCTTTTTCGCGGTCAATCGCCATAGTGCAATTCTAGGGTTGGAGTTCGCCCGACGCTTCCTCTTCGCGCAGAACCGCATCAGCGACAAGGCGGTACCAGAAATAGATTGCAAACACGGCAAAGAAAGCCCATTCAATTGCATAGAAAATGTTGAGCCAATTGAGTGTGGCCTGTGGCAACGGCGTCACAGAGGCAATGGTCTCAAGCGGGAGCTGTGCGGTGTCTAGCACGAGGAACGCGTCGTACATCGTGTCACAGTCCCAGCGATTGACGAGATCTGCGCTCGACACGACGGTCAGGCGATCGTCGTCGTAGTCACCGGTTGACGGGTCGTCACTGGGGACGAGTCGCCCGACGAGCGAGGACGGCGAATCATCGATCACGACGAACTCACCTGGGTTCACGCTGGGTGCCCAGCCAACTGCCACCGCAAGACACGCACCGTCGGCCGTCCGAACATTGGCAATCAGCCACTCGCCCATGTCGCTTCCCTGGCGTCGATCGAGGACAACGAGCCGCTCCTGAGTCCACGTCGCGGTCACGGTGACGCGGCGTCCGCCATCGGTCAACGATAGTCCGGCTCCGGGCTCAAGGACAGAGGAGATGGGAACGGGGGTTTCGGTGTTGACTTCGACGATTGTTGCCTCTGCGATTGCGCGTTCGACTTGCCACTGTCCCAATGCCGCAAACACCGCGGCGAGAACTAGGCATGCGAGGAGTCCTGCGATCCAGCGCGGCTTCCGTGCCATCGCCCACCATGCGCGCGTCATTGTTGTTTGATCACGCGGTGGGGTTGACGACGACCTCGACCCGCTGGAATTCCTTGAGGTCGCTGTAGCCAGTGGTCGCCATTGCTCGGCGCAATGCGCCGATGAGGTTCGATTGCCCGTTTGCGTGGCGCGACGGACCGAACAGGACTTCGTCAAGCGGCCCGATTTGACCAACCCACACGCGGTTTCCGCGGGGAAGGTCGGCGTGATACGCCTCTTGTCCCCAGTGCCAACCGTTTCCTGGGGTGTCCGTCGACCGAGCAAGCGTTGTGCCGAGCATCACTGCGTCAGCTCCCATCGCAATCGCCTTGACGATGTCGCCAGACAATCCAAGACCTCCGTCGGCGATGACGTGAACATACCTGCCACCCGATTCATCGAGATAATCGCGGCGAGCACCGGCCACATCGGCTAACGCGGTAGCCATGGGGACTTCGACTCCAAGTGACGTTCGGGTGGTCGAGGCCGCACCTCCGCCAAATCCCACAAGAACCCCGGCTGCGCCCGTTCTCATCAGGTGAAGCGCTGCGGTGTACGTCGCGGCACCTCCGACGATGACGGGCACATCAAGTTCGTAAATGAATTGCTTGAGGTTAAGAGGTTCACCCGTTAGCGAGACGTGCTCGGCACTGACGGTGTTGCCGCGAATCACAAAGAGGTCCACTCCCGATTTCGTGACAACGTCGTGGAACTCGACGGTTCGTTGCGGGCTTAGTGCACCGGCAACGGGAACGCCGGCATCTCGAATTTCGCCAAGTCGCTTTTCGATGAGTTGAGGCTTTATTGGCTCGGCATAAATCTTTTGCATTTCCGCTGTCGCGATGTCAACGGGGAGTTCACGAATCTTCTCGATCACGCCTTCGGGGTTGTCGTAACGCGTCCACAGTCCTTCGAGGTTGAGAACACCGACTCCACCGAGCTTGCCGATGGTGATGGCGGTGCGGGGGGAAACGACAGAATCCATCGGTGCCGCGAGGACCGGAATCTCAAACTTGAGTGCGTCGATCGACCAGGCGGTACTCACGACCTCTGGGGCACGGGTTCTGCGACTCGGCACCACTGCGATGTCGTCGAACGAAAACGCACGACGCGCTCGCTTGGCACGACCAATTTCAATGTCACTCATGATCGTCGCCTATCGCTTGTAATTCGGAGCTTCGACAATCATCTGAATGTCGTGGGGGTGTGATTCCTTGAGCCCCGCCGGAGTGATGCGCACAAACTTGCCGTTCGTTTTGAGGTCAGCGATCGTGCGAGCACCCGTATAGAACATCGATTGCCGAAGTCCACCCAGCAACTGGTACATCACCGATGCGAGGGGGCCGCGATAGGCGACTTGGCCTTCAATGCCCTCGGCAATGAGTTGGTCGTCGCTGGGAACATCGGCTTGAAAATAACGGTCACGGGAATACGACGTCTTGTTTCCGCGCGTCTGGAGGGCTCCGAGCGACCCCATTCCGCGGTATGCCTTGTACTGCTTCCCGTTCTCGAACACAAGGTCGCCTGGGCTTTCGTCTGTTCCGGCCAATAGCGAGCCGAGCATCACTACTTCGGCTCCGGCAACGAGTGCCTTGGCGATGTCACCCGAATACTGAAGACCGCCGTCGGCAATAAGCGGAACATCCGCCTTCTTCGCCGCCTTGGACGCTTCGTAGATAGCGGTGATCTGAGGTACTCCAACACCGGCGACGATTCGCGTCGTGCAAATGGACCCGGGGCCGACCCCGACCTTGACGGCGTCGACGCCTGCCGCAATGAGCGACGCTGCGCCTGCTTCGGTAGCCACGTTTCCGCCAATCACATCGACGTGAGCAAACGTCTTGTCCGCCTTGAGCTTCTTGACGATCTCGAGAACGCCCGAGGAATCACCGTTGGCAGTGTCGACCACGAGGATGTCCACACCGGCGTCGCGCAACGCACACGCCCGATCCCACGCGTCACCAAAGAAACCGATTGCCGCTCCGACGCGAAGTCGTCCTTCGTCGTCCTTCGTCGCGTGCGGGTAAAGCTCGCTCTTCTCGAAATCCTTGACCGTGATGAGCCCGACCAATTTGCCCGCATCATCAACGAGCGGGAGTTTTTCAATCTTGTGTTGGGCGAACAACGCAACGGCATCGTCGTCGCTGATGGACGCCCGACCGGTGACGAGAGGCATCGGTGTCATGACATCTTTCACGAGGGTCTTTTCCGCTTCATTGCGCGGAACGAAACGCATGTCCCGGTTGGTAATGATTCCCAACAAAACACCGTCCTCGTTCACGACGGGAAGCCCGGAAACACGAAACTGACCACAGATTCGGTCGACTTCAGCGACGGACGCTGTGGGGGACGTCGTAACCGGGTTCGTGATCATTCCCGATTCGCTGCGCTTCACCTTGTCGACCTGGGCAGCCTGGTCTTCAATGGACAAGTTGCGGTGAATGATGCCAATCCCACCTTGGCGGGCCATACCGATCGCCATCCGCGCCTCGGTGACCGTGTCCATTGCGCTAGACACAATCGGCGCCCACAACGTGATGCGCTTCGTGAGGCGACTCGAGGTGTTCGCTTCCGACGGAATGACATCGGTGTGCTCGGGCAGGAGCATGACATCGTCGTAGGTCAGTCCCGTGAGACCGAAGGGATCGTTACCGCTCACCCATGCCCCTCTCTGAAAAAATCCGCTAATCAGTGTGCTCGCGCTACTTTTATCGTAGTCGAGTTCCCTAATGGCATAGTTTCCCGACATAATGGGGCAGGTTCATTAATCGCGAAATAAACGCGAAACACATGTTCCCTATGGTTTGGAAAACGATCCCGGTTGGCAAACGTGTCGCCGGGTCCTAGCAGGAGGTCTTGTGAGGACCATGTCAACAATGCGACGGAACGCGAGTCGACTCGCGAGCGCAGTGGGTGCCTTTGTCTTGGCATTCGGTGTTCTCGGGCTCGCATCGCCCGCCCAGGCCGATGTCGTCAATCCCGAAATGCCCTACAAGATCAGCGGCAACGTCCAGAACAAGGGCGAGCCGATCGCAGGCGTCACCATCAACCTCGCCGGAGGCGGCGGATACGCAGCCACGGTCATGACGGACGCAGAGGGTAAGTTCACCGCCGGGGTTCCGGAAAAGGAAGCCGACTACACGGTGACCGTCGATGAAACCACTCTTCCCGACGGCGTCGCGGTTATCGATAACCCAGCGACCGAATTCGTTGAAGCGAATGTGCAAACGGTGACCGTAGGTCCCGGTGGACGCGCAGCGATGAACTTCTTCATCGGACAAGGCGAACGCCACGTCACGAGCATGTTCGACCAGGTCGTCCAACGCCTTATCTCAGGTCTCAACTTCGGCCTCATGTTGGCGCTCGCTTCGGTGGGACTCTCGCTGATTTACGGCACCACGGGTATTTCGAACTTTGCGCACGCCGAGCTCGTGACATTCGGCGCAATCGCCACGTTCGGATTGGTTGCGGTGATGGGCGAAGGCCTGTTGTGGCTGGCAATCCCAATCGCACTCATTCTGTCAGGGGTTCTCGGTTGGGGCGTGGACGCCGCACTGTGGGCTCCGCTCAGACGACGAGGAATGGGACTCGTGCAGCTCATGATCGTCTCGATAGGCCTTTCGCTGGGCATTCGCTACACCTATCAGTTCTTCATCGGGGGCAAGACCGAGCAACTTCCGGGATCGGGCGCCGAACGATTCAACCTTTTCGGGTCCGTCTCGCTCAGCATGATCGACATCGTCAGCATGGGGGTGTCTGTTTTGATCATCATCGCGTTCGCCTGGTGGCTCAGCGCGTCCAAGATTGGTAAAGCAACCCGAGCCATCTCGGACAACCCGAGCCTCGCCGCGTCATCAGGAATCGACGTAGACGGTGTCGTTCGGATTGTCTGGATCATCGGTTCTGTTCTCGCCGGTTTCTCTGGAATCCTCTGGGCTTATTTCCGTCCCGGAATTCGCTGGGATATGGGCGGCCAGATTCTTCTTCTCATCTTTGCCGCGACAACCCTCGGCGGGCTTGGCACTGCCTATGGTGCGCTCGTCGGCTCACTCATCGTGGGAATTCTCGTCGAAGGGTCGAGCTTGTTTATTCCCTCGGACCTCAAGTACGTCGGCGCGCTAGTCGTGCTCATTGGAATTCTGCTTTTCCGCCCTCAAGGAATTCTCGGACGAAAGGAAAGGGTGGGATAGCTCATGGACTTCTTCGGAATCTTTACGTCATCGATCTCGTTCATCATCGCACCGACGACCATTGCGTATGCCCTGGCGACGCTCGGTCTCGCGCTTCACTTCGGTTTCGGTGGGCTACTCAACATGGGTATGGCGGGCTTCATGGCCCTCGGCGCCTACGGTTACGCGATTGGTATTCTGTCCTTCGGCCTTCCCTGGTATCTCGCCGCGTTTGTCGGAATCGCAGCATCCATCGTTTTCGCCTTGATTCTCGGAATTCCCACCCTGCGACTTCGGGGTGACTACCTCGCCATCGTGACGATCGCCGCAGCAGAAATCGTCCGTTTGATGTTGCTGAGCTCGGCATTCGGTGGGCTTACGGGCTCGGCTGACGGGCTTTCTGGATTCAACGGTCCCGGTGGAACCGTCACCAACCCCACGGTCGGCGCCGGTGGCTTCAACGATTCAAATCCCATTCCGCCCGGTGAGTACGGGTTCGTGCCGTTCTTGGATAACGAACGCACCTGGTATCTCCGCATCGTCGGATTCATCATTCTCGGACTCGCGATCTTCATCGTCTGGCGACTGGTCAACTCCCCATGGGGTCGAGTCATCAAGGGAATTCGCGAGGACGAGGACGCCGTGCGCTCGCTCGGCAAGAACGTCTTTGCATACAAGATGCAGGCCCTCATTATCGGTGGAGTTCTCGGTGCTCTCGGTGGTCTCATGCTCGCGTTCTCGACCAACGTCAACTCGTCGGTATACGTGACGTCACTGACCTTCTTCCTCTGGACGGCGTTGCTACTCGGTGGCGCTGCAACGGTGTTTGGCCCGCTCGCGGGCTCGATCATCTTCTGGGTACTCCAAGCGTTCCTCGGGCTGATTTTCCCCGCCTTGGCAGAGGCCGGGCTGATGCCATTCACGACGATTCAGGCCGCGCAGATTAAATACATCATCGTTGGGTTCGCGCTTGTCCTCCTCGTGGTCTTCAGACCTCAAGGACTATTCGGAAACAAGAAGGAGTTGACCTTTGTCAAGTAACGTATCCTCCTCGTCCCCCGTCAAGTCCACGGGCTTGCACGTCGGCGCAATCAAGCCTGGCGTCGCCAAGAAAGACCCCATCCTGGTTGCCGACGGTGTGCGCCGCCAGTTCGGTGGACTGGTCGCTGTCGATGTCGAACACGTTGAAATTCCCCGCAACGCCATCACGGCGCTCATCGGGCCGAATGGTGCGGGGAAGACGACGTTCTTCAACCTGCTCACCGGATTCGACCAGCCGAACGAGGGCTCGTGGTCGTTCAACGGAAAATCCCTCGCGAAAGTATCCGCTTTCAAGGTGGCTCGAATGGGCCTCATCCGTACCTTCCAGTTGACGAAGGCTCTGGGACTTCTCACGGTCATGGACAACATGAAGTTGGGAAGCACCGAACAGAAGGGTGAAAATCTCAGTTCGAGCCTGTTTCCGTTTGTCTGGAAGAAGAAGGAAACCGAGATCGAGGCGAAAGCCCTCGAGATTCTGACGCGATTCAAACTCGATAGCAAGCGCGACGACTTCGCTGCCTCGCTCTCAGGCGGACAACGCAAATTGCTCGAGATGGCGCGTGCGCTGATGACAAACCCAGAACTCGTCATGCTCGACGAACCGATGGCGGGCGTCAACCCCGCGTTGACCCAGTCGTTGCTTGATCACATTCTCAACCTCAAAAACGAGGGCATGACTGTGCTCTTCGTTGAACACGACATGCAGATGGTTCGTCACATTGCCGATTGGGTCATCGTCATGGCCGAAGGAAAGGTCGTCGCCGAAGGCGCCCCCGACGAGGTCATGAAAAATCCTGCCGTCATCGACGCGTACCTCGGTAGCCACCAGGACATCGACCTCGGAGCTGTGACCGGCCGAATCACGCTGCCGAAGATCTCGAAGGAGAAATAATGACGACGAAAAACGAAATCCCCGTCGTCGAGACGAAGGACCTGTTCGCAGGCTACCTTCCCGGCGTCAACATCCTCAACGGAACAAACCTTTACGCCAACAAGGGCGAACTCATCGGCATCATCGGTCCTAATGGTGCAGGAAAGTCAACGTTACTCAAAGCCATATTTGGTTTGGTCAAGGTTCGCGAAGGGTCAATCACGCTGAACGGTGATGACATCACTGGTCTCAAGGCAAACCAACTCGTCGCTCGCGGCGTGGGTTTTGTGCCCCAGTCGAACAACGTGTTCCCCAGCCTCACAATTGAAGAAAACCTGCAGATGGGTTTGTACCAGAACCCCAGTGCGTACAACGAGCGCCTCGAGTTCGTGACGGGTATTTTCGCCGAACTGGGCAAGCGCCTCAAGCAGCGTGCAGGCTCGCTATCGGGCGGTGAGCGCCAGATGGTAGCGATGAGCCGAGCGCTCATGATGGACCCCGCTGTGCTCCTCTTGGACGAGCCCAGCGCCGGTCTCTCACCGGTCCGTCAAGATGAGGCGTTCATTCGTGTATCTGAGATCAACAAGGCCGGGGTGACGACCATCATGGTCGAGCAGAACGCTCGTCGATGCCTTCAGATCTGCGACCGCGGCTATGTTCTCGACCAGGGTAAGGATGCCTACACCGGAACCGGCCGCGACCTCTTGAATGACCCCAAGGTCATCGGGCTCTACCTCGGTACCCTCGGGGCCTAACCAGTACTTCACAAACGGGGTCGGCCTTCGGGTCGGCCCCGTTTGTCGCGATTGACACTGGCCGCTAACAGAGAAGGCCCCGGGCATGAACCCGGGGCCTTCCTGAATCACAGATTCAGTACAACTGGTAATTAGCCAGCGTAAGGAACTGCAATGTTGTCTGCACCGTACTGGTAAACCTGGATCGATGCTTCGGTGGGGTCTCCAACTTCGTTGAAGGTGATGGGGCCCGAGACACCGTCGTAGTCTGCGGTTCCGCCACCAATGATGATGTCGGCGCATTCCGCGAACGTGGTGCACTTGGTTCCGTCACCGGTACCACCAGAGACCTCCTGGAGCTTCGCGGCGACGTCTACACCTTCAACCGAACCAGCTTCGAGCGAAGCGAGTGCGAGAAGGACGACGGCGTCGTAGGACTCAGGACCGTATGCGAATACGGACTCGAGGTCAGCGTTGCCTTCGGCAACCCAGTTGTCGTTCAACGCGGTCGTGAAGTCCGCGATGGTCTCGAGGTTCAGTCCGGGGACCGTTCCCTTTGCGCCTTCGAGAAGTCCAGGGTCAAAGTCCTCGCTGTAGTTAGCAACGTTTCCGTCAACAAGGTACACCTTGTCCGCGGGGAAGCCGCCACCGATGAGCTTCGGAGCAATGGTCTTGAGTTCTTCGAACGTGATCAGAACGATCGCGTCGGGGTTAGCCGCCGTGACCTCAGAGATCTGAGCGTCAAAGTTGGTGTCACCCGTGTTGAACGTGGGCTGTGAAACAACTTCTCCACCAGCCGCAACGAAAGCAGCGGTCGTGAAGCCAGCGAGACCGCTGATGAAGTTGCCGTTGTCGTCCTTGGCTCCGTCGCCGTTTCCGTACGAGTCGTTGAGAACGATCATGCCGAGGGTCTGAATACCGTCAGCAGCAATCAGGTTTCCGAGAACTTCACCCTGGAGGACGTCCGAAGGAGCGGTACGGAAGTACAGTCCCTTGTCGTCGTAAGTGGTGAGAGCAGCCGAAGTGTTTGCCGGCGAGAACTGGATGACTCCAGCGCCAACAACCTGGTCGATGAACTGAAGCGAGGTACCCGACGATGCGGCACCGATGATGGCCGAAACGCCAGCGTCGAGAAGACGCGGAACTTCGGTCTCGTATGCCTTGTTGTCGGTGTCGCCCGAGTCACCCCAGGTGACCTCAACGGTGACGCCCTTGGCAGCATCGTTGATGTCCTTGACGGCAAGTGCTACACCGGCTTCTTCGGGGGGTCCGAGGAATGCCAGGCTTCCGGTTTGAGGAAGAGCAGTACCGATCTTGAGGGTCAGGTCGCCGACGGGGTCAACAGCACCATCGGTGCCTGCTGCACAGCCGCTCAGCACGAGTGCTGAGGTACCGAGCATAGCGAGACCACCGAGAAGCGATGCGACCTTACGGGAGGCCGAAGCCTTCGCAAATGCGCCCATTTTTCTCCTTGATTTTTCCATGGAGCAACGAATCGGACGATTCGCCGCTTGCATATACGCTATCGAGGCATTGGGGTAAATGCAAAACATAAATTCAGACTGGGGAGCGCCTAAACCATTACAATTTTCGCTTGGCCTGCCGTGTAGAGAAAGATTTCATTCCGCACGACGCCTATTTCGTTGTGCCATGTCAATCATGAGCGCGAGCAAACCTATCCAGACGAGCGCGAAACCAATAAGTCGGACGGGGGGCATCGGCTCGTGCATGACAAAAACCCCGATGGTGAACTGCAACGTTGGCGCGACGTACTGCATAAATCCCATCCACGACAGTGGGACCCGAGATGATGCAAAGCCGAAAAGCAACAGGGGAATTGCGGTGACGGGACCGAGTGCAACGAGCAGGAGCGTGTTCGCCGGATCGTGCGCACCGAAGTCGAGAGTGCCGGCGGCCATTTCGATAGACACAAAAATCACTGCAACGGGAACAAGCCACATCGTCTCGAAGGTCAAGCTCTGAGTGGCGTTGAGAATTCCGCCGATGCGGTTCTTCACGAGTCCGTAAATCCCGAACGAGCCGGCCAGAATGAACGAAAGCCACGGAACCTGGCCGTATCCCACAATCAAGATGATGACGGCGATCGCCGCGAGGGACATCGACACCCACTGCAGTGGGCGAAGTTTTTCGCCAAGCACGAGGACGCCCAACAGGATCGTCACGAGCGGGTTGATGAAGTAACCGAGCGACCCTTCGACAATCCGTCCTGTCAAGTTGGCGATGATGTAGAACTGCCAATTCACGTAAATGAGCACACCGGCGGCAATCGTAAAGAGCACAATTTTTCTATTGCGCAATAAAGCCACGGTTGTCGTGAACTGCTTCGTCACTAGAAGGATGCCTACGCAGAAGAGCATCGACCACAATATTCGCCACGACACTATTTCCCATGGGCCAGTGCTTCCGAGAACAACGAAGTACAGCGGTAGGAATCCCCACAGGAAATAGGAACCCAGCCCGGCTACGACGCCGCTGGTCCTGGTGGAGGTACTCACTGTTTCACCCTACTCGCGAACGTGAAAGGCCCCCGCGACGAACGCAGGGGCCTTTCGAGGGTTTCGTTAGCGCTTAACGATTGCCAGCACGTCGCGAGCCGAGAGCACGAGGTACTCGACCCCGTCGTACTTGATTTCGGTTCCGCCATACTTCGAGTACAGGACAACATCGCCGACAGCGACATCAAGGGGAACGCGGTTTCCATTGTCATCGATGCGGCCGGGGCCGATTGCGACAACTTCGCCCTCTTGGGGCTTCTCCTTGGCCGAATCCGGAATAACAATTCCTGACGACGTGACCTGCTCAGCAGCGAGCTGCTGAATGACAATGCGATCTTCGAGCGGTTTGATAGCGACCGACACGGTTGACCTCTTCCTTTGTGGACGATGTGAGCGCACGGTAGCGTGCAGTTCCTAGTTTACCGTGCGAGTTAGCACTCTCCAAACGCGAGTGCCAATGTGAGTAACTGCGAGAATGAACACATGGACCGCGCCGACGCCGAATTGCTTCTCACGAGCGAGGCGTTAGCGCTACTCGAGAGCCTCCCCCCATACCGAGCGACCGACAACGTGGTTCAGGCAGTGTCCGCGTTGCGCGACCGAGGGGTTTCTCCAGAGATGACCCGCGTTGTTCTCCGACAGCGCCGACTTCGAGAGCAAGCAAAGCCCAAATTCGGCGACTTTGCCGCACGGATGTTCTTCACCGAAGACGGACTTCAGCAAGCGACTCGATTGGACGTCGCCGCCCACCACGCCTCGCGTTTTCGCGACCTCGGCAACATCACCGTCGGCGATCTTGGATGCGGTATTGGGGGCGACGCCCTCGCTCTGGCTGGGCTTGGTCTGGGCGTCGTTTCCATTGATCGCGACGAGCCCACCGCCGCAATCGCGGCTTACAACCTGGCTCCGTTCGACAATGCGATCGTCGAACAGGGTGACGCCGAGAGTGTCGACCTTTCGCGATTCGATGCGTTGTGGTTCGACCCCGCTCGTCGCTCGAACGACAAACGACTGTCCAATCCCGCTGATTGGTCGCCCTCACTCGAGTGGGTGTTTGACGTTGCGATGCGAATCCCCAGTGGAATTAAATTGTCGCCCGCCATCGCCCACGAACTGTTGCCAGAAGGCGTCGAGGCACAGTGGGTAGAGGATTCGGGCGACACCGTCGAATGTGTTGTATGGACCGGATCTCTCGCCCGCCCGCACGTCGCTCGAAGCGCATTGGTTTTAGGAGAGGAATCCGCCGAGCTCACGGCCAGTAAACCTGATGCCGAGGTCACTGTCGGCGAGATTGGTGCGTATGTTTACGACCCGAGCGGTGCCGTCATCCGTGCCCAACTGTTAGGGACACTCGCAGAACAGCTCGGTGCTCACACCATTGCCTCGTCGATTGCGTATTTGTCGAGCGACACACTCGTTCAGACTCCTTTTGCGCGGGCGTTCCGTGTGATCGACATCGTCCCGGTCGATATACGCACAATCACGGCGTACTGCCGTGACGCGGGGATTGGCACTCTCGAAATCAAGAAACGTGGTGTTGACATCGATCCCGCGACATTCCGAACCAAACTGAAGTTGAAGGGTGCCGCGACGGCGACACTGATTCTGACCCGAGCGGGTGACGGTCGCGTCGCCATTGTGGCGGAACGGGTTCGCTAAACGCGAACGGTTTCGACGGGCAATGTCGAATCGACGGGGAAATCTAATTCCGACGGCTGGACACCACGCGCGACGAGGTGAGCACCAAGGGCGGCAATCATCGCGCCATTGTCGGTGCACAGCGAGAGGGGTGGCACGCGAAGTTCGATGCCGTTCTCTGCGCAACGTTCCGCTGCCAGCGCTCGGATTCGTGCGTTCGCGGCGACACCGCCTCCCAAAAGCAATCGACTGACGCCGTGTTCGACACAGGCCGCAACCGCCTTCTTTGTTAATACATCGGCGACAGACTCGCGGAAACTCGCGGCGACATCGGGGATTGACGGGTTCTCGGTCGTTTCGACAAAGCGAGCGACGGCGGTCTTGAGCCCCGAGAACGAAAAATCGTAGCGATGGTTGATGAGGTCTTTGGGTAGCGTCAGTCCCCGCGGGAAGCGAATCGCGGTGGGATCACCGTCAGTCGCAACGCGATCGATGTGCGGGCCTCCTGGATAGGGAAGTTTCAGCAGACGTGCGACTTTGTCGAAAGCCTCTCCGGCCGCATCGTCGATCGTCTCGCCCAACAGAACGACGTCCGTCACGAGGTCTCTGACGAGCAAGAGCGAGGTGTGCCCGCCGCTCACCAAGAGTGCGACGGTGGGAAGTTCGATTTCGCCCCCGTCCTCACGCAAGACATCTGCACCGACGTGCCCGACGAGGTGGTTGACGCCATAGAACGGTTTGCCGAGAGCCACCGCGAGCGCCTTTGCGGCTCCGACTCCGACCATGAGCGCTCCCGCCAACCCGGGCCCGGCCGCGACGGCGATTGCGTCGAGGTCGTCCAGGCGGATGTTGGCTTCGGTGACGGCGGCCTCGATTGTTCCACGCATCGCTTCGAGATGAGCCCTGGCCGCGATTTCTGGGACGACACCGCCAAAGACGGCGTGCTCGTCCATGCTCGATGCGATGACATTTGCCAGCAGCGTCGTGCCGCGAACGATTCCGACGCCGGTCTCGTCACAGCTTGACTCGATGCCGAGCACCAACGGTTCGTTCACGAGGTGACCTCCCGTCGCATGACGAGCGCGTCAACACCGGCCGGCTGGTAGTACCCCCGTCGGGTGGCAATTGCGTGAAATCCTCGGGACACGTACAACGATTGCGCCGCCTCGTTATCCGCCCGGACTTCGAGCATGATGGCGTCCGGCTGTCGGGCTTCGCACCAGACAATGAGTTCATCGAGCAAAGACGACCCGACGCCCTTCCCGCGATATTCCTCGATCACGGCGATGTTGTGGACATCGGCAACATCGTTCCCCGGAAGGTGGTGAGCGATTGCATAGCCGACAATCGATTCGTCGGATTCCATCACGAGAAACCAGGCATAAGGGCTACGAAGGTCGTCCTCCAGTTTCACGCGGGGCCACGCGTCGTCGGGAAAGATTTTGCGCTCCAGTGCTTCGATCGTGTCGAGGTCGTCCGGGATCGCGCGCCTGGGGGTCATCCCGACACCCTCTTCGGTCCGTTGCTAGGTGTCGCATCCGGCGCCCGCAGATACAGGGGCGTGAGCGACGACAGGTCGTCTCCGCGTTCGAGTCGCATCGCTCCCGCGGTCGCCAACAGTGCGGCCGAAATCACATCAGCTCTGACCTCGGGAAACGCACCGAGGTCGACGTCTTTTGCAAGCGTTGCCTCCGTCGTGAGCCCAGGACCCGCAATCGCGATGCCATCGCGATACGTCGTCCACGCCAGTTCGCGTCGTCGAACATCCGTCACAATCGTGCAGGCTTCTCGTCCTAAAGCTGCCGCGTCGTGGCTCGGAATTCCGTAGATCGGTATTCCGCGGCCAACCGCAAACGCGATTCCCGCCGCGATCCCGACTCGGAGTCCTGTGAACGGACCTGGACCGAGTCCCGTCACCACGGCGGTCACGTCAGACGGAGTCACCCCCGCATCGGTCAGGACGCGATCGATGAATACTCCAATGTGTTCAGCGTGGCTGCGCGTGTCCGCGGTTGCTGCCTCGGCAATGATTCCGTCGCCAACTAGCGCCACGCTCGTGCCGGCCGAAGTGTCAATCGCCAAGATCACGACGCCTCGTTTCGCCCAAGGGCATTCGCCAATTCGTTTCCGCGTGGTCCAACGGCGTGCAAGCTGATGGTTCGCGTTTCGTCGTCAGCACTGTGCGAACGGTCGATGACAATCTCGAGCCACTCGTCGACGATGGTGTCCAGCATCCCGTGACCCCACTCAATGACGGAAATAACGTTATCCCAGTCAATATCCAAGTCTTCAAGTTCAGCCGGGCTTTGCAGACGGTACGCATCAATGTGCACGAACGGCACGCCGTCGGCTCGGGGGTGAGTGCGGGCGACGACAAAGGTGGGGCTGGTGACGGTGCCGCGGACCTGAAGTTCGTGCCCCAGCCCTCGCGTGAAGGTCGTTTTTCCGGCTCCTAATTCGCCCGTCAGACAAACGACGTCACCGGCTCGGAGAAGTCGGGCCACTCGCGCACCGAAGTCAGCCATGTCCTCGGCAGTCGGTATCGACATCACGGGATGTCAATTCGAGTGACGCGGTTCCCGATTCCCGTCACGATGTCGTAGTTGATGGTGTCGGCCCAATCCGCCCAATCGGACGCACTCGGCGTTCCGTCGGACGGGTCACCCCAGATCCCGACCGGGTCTCCCGCATTCACGAGCGAGTCGCCGACGTCCACCACAATCTGGTCCATCGCGATTCGGCCAACGACGGGGTAACGGACGCCAGCAATTTCGACCTGTGCCTGGCCGGTCGCAGCACGCGGAACTCCATCGGCATAACCGGCGGCAACCAGTGCGACGGTTGTTTCCTTCGGGGCGGTCCACAGAAAGTTGTATGAGACTCTGTCCCCAGCCGAGATTCGCTTGACGTTGACAATTGATGATTCGAATCGCATCGCCGGCGTGAGTCCCAGATTTCGATGGGACATGGTGGGCTCGAGACCATAGGCCGCAATGCCAAATCGCACCATCGTGAAACGCAACGAAGGGTGGTCAATCGCCGCAGCCGACGCGGCCATGTGCAAATGGGTCGGTGATACTCCCTTGTCCGCGAGTACGTCTCTCGTGCGAACGAAAACTTCGGCCTGCGCGAGGTCTGCCTCCCGCGAGGTCCCCGAAACGTGCGACATCAGGCCGTCGACAACGAGGGCGCCGCTCGAGTGAAGTGTTGCTGCCGTGTCGAGGAATTCAGCGAGATGTTCGCGACCGGCCCCGTTGCGCCCCAGGCCCGTGTCGATTTTGAGGTGAACCGTGCCCCCGCCCACCTGGGCAACGGCACGGAGTTGCGCGATGGTTGAGATGCCCAGAGTGACGTCGCGCCCGATTGCCTCGACGAAATCTTCATCCGCTGCGTGCAGCCAGGCAAGAAGCGGTGCCGTTATTCCTTTGTCCCGCAGTTCCAGAGCCTCGCCGATGTCCGCAACGCCTATCCAACTTGCCCCACCTGCGAGCGCCGCGCGAGCGGTGATCTCAGCGCCATGTCCGTAGCCGTTCGCCTTCACCACAACCATGGTGTCGTTCGCGGGCGCGAGTTCGCGCAATCGTTCGACGTTCCGCTGGATCGCTGAAGACGAAACGAGGACACGGCGGAGCGGCGTGCTCATCGTTCCTCGGCAATCACACTGGCCATGGCCATGCCGGCGTCGTGGCTGAGCGAAAGGTGCAGTATCAATCCCAATCGCTCAATTCGGGCGGCAATGGCGCCGCTCAATCGGAATTCAGGTCGTCCGACACCTCTTGGAACTTCAACATCAACCCATGACACGTCGTCATTTCCCCCAAGAGCTTTGATGAGGGCCTCTTTCGCCGCAAAACGTGCGGCCAAGGATTCGACGGGAAGGTCGCGCTCTGACGGCGCAAACAAGCGTTCCCGGAGTTCTGGGGTTCGGGTGAGTGAGGCGTCGAATCGTGCAATGTCGACGACGTCGATTCCGTGCCCGACAATCGCCATGGTTATTCCACCGTGACGGATTTGGCGAGGTTACGCGGTTGGTCGACGTCGAGCCCCTTCGCCGCAGCAAGTTCCATTGAGAAAATATGCAATGGTACGACAGCCAAGATCGGCTCAATAAAACTAGATGCCAAGGGAATCGGAATAACCTCGTCGGCATACGGGAGAACAGCGGCGTCGCCTTGTTCGGCGATAGCGATGATTCGGGCGCCGCGCGCGCGAATCTCTTGGATGTTCGATACAACCTTTGCGTGAAGAGAATGTGGATCACGGGGGCTCGGAACGATGACGAACACAACCTGGCCAGGCTCTATCAATGCGATGGGACCGTGCTTCAGTTCGCCCGCAGCAAATCCTTCTGCGTGAATGTAGGCGAGTTCTTTCAATTTGAGGGCGCCCTCCAGAGCAATCGGATACCCAACATGACGCCCCAGCAACAAAATGGCCTGCGTATCCACCATCCATTGCGCGAGAGACTTGATTCGCTCGCCATGTAGTAGCACCGTTTCGAGCATCGCCGGTGTAGCTTCCAGATCTCGAACGACGGCTGCGAGAACCTTGGGGTCACCCTTACCATTCGCCTGCGCAATGGCAATTCCGAGCAGATAAATCGCGGTCACCTGTGCGACAAACGCCTTGGTTGAGGCGACAGCGACCTCTGGCCCAGCATGTGTATAAATCACCGCGTCCGACTCGCGTGGGATCGTGGCGCCCTGTGTGTTGCAAATTGACAGCGTTCGGGCTCCGACTTCGCGTGCGTACTTGACGGCCATCAGCGTGTCCATCGTTTCGCCGGATTGGCTAACCGAGACGATCAGTGTTCTATTCGAGATGACGGGTTCGCGATAACGGAATTCGTGGCTGAGTTCAACATCAACGGGAAT
>Ga0114967_10000963_pt1 | contig 24209 bp, 26 predicted proteins | sample M_130628_MF_Meta_FD_92639 | JGI IMG/M metagenome (GOLD analysis project Ga0114967, IMG submission 92639) | Freshwater microbial communities from Lake Montjoie, Canada to study carbon cycling - M_130628_MF_MetaG | ecosystem: Environmental > Aquatic > Freshwater > Lake | place: Lake Montjoie...
ACAGAATCGGCCAATCTTCAGCCATTGCGATTCGTGTGAGTTCCCGGTCGGGATTTACTGCGACTGGATGACCAACCGCACGGAGCATGGGCTCGTCAGTGGCTGAGTCGGAATACGCCCAACTCTTCGAGAGATCGATACCTCGAGATGCGGCGACGTCGGCGATTGCTTCCGCTTTATAAGGACCGTAGGCATAGACATCGACCTCGCCGGTGTAATTGCCATCGGCATCGATGCGTGCTCGGCTGGCAATAGCGCCATCGGCACCGAGGTAGTCGGCCAGCGGGACGACGATCTCTTCTGGCGATGCGGAAACAATGAAGACGAGTCGGCCTGCTTTGCGGTGTTCTTGAATCAATTCCAATGCTTCGTCGTAGACAATTGGATCGATGACGTCAGTGAGGGTGGAACGAACGAGGGCACCAACAGCATCGTGGTCCCAGCCTCTCGTGATGCGCAGTGCAGATTCTCGGAATTTGCGCATTCGTTCCTCGTCGGCGCCGAGCGTGTGAAAGACCAAACCATTCCAGGCAGCTCTCGCCATCACTCGTCGATTGATCATCCCCGCCTGACGGAACGATCGACCAAATGCGATCATTGATGCACGCGCAATGACGGTCTTATCGAGATCGAAAAACGCGGCTTCCACGTCATTGAGCATACGGGTGGGCTGAGGTGTCTCCGTGATGTTGACGCGCAAGACCCTTGACGTGACGGCGACGAGTTCGTACGGTGCTTGCTCCTTCCCTTGTTTCGATGTCGTGAACGGGAGGGTGCATGGTGATTTCGTGTTGGTCTGCAAAAGGTGGATCTGGCACAACAGTGGTGTCAGTCGCGTTGGCCGTTCTGCTCGGCCAGCAATCCGATACTGGTTCTGTTTTCGTTGATCTCGAAGGCGATGGGCCGACTGTTTTTGGAAGGCCTGAACCCGATGGGCCAGGTCTCTCGGACTGGTTCGCAGCGTCGGAATCGGTTGGAGTCGCAGCAATCGAACGACTAGAGCGAACAGTTGCCGACTCTGTCCGGCTGGTACCGCGGGGGCGAAGAGCACTCTCCAATGAGGGACGAGCGCGAATCTGCACGGAACGATTGATTGCCGACGAGCGTCCCGTCATTGTCGATGTTGGACGCATCACGGGGAGCGGCGATTCAGAAGATCTGGTTCGTCGTTGCTTTGTCGAGGCAGCGACAAACTCGCTTCTCGTCACTCGGCCGTGCTTCATTTCGCTTCGCCGGGCATTATCGCTTCCGCTTCGTCCAACCGGTGTTGTTCTTATTGAAGAAGCGGGACGGGCCTTAGGTCGGCGCGATGTCGAGGATGTGCTCGGAGTGCCGGTCGTCGCAACGATCGAAGTCGATGCCGCAGTAGCCCGTGCCGTCGACGCGGGGCTCCTTGCAGCGCGGCTGCCGTCTCCGTTGGGGAGGGCGCTCCGTGACGTCGCCTGACTCCACTACTGATTCCACACTTGAGTCGTTGGTCGAGCACATGCATCGGCAGTTACTCGATCACGGCCATCACGACGCAGCATCGGTTCGGAGACTTCTTGTCGAACACGATCCACTGCTCGACGACGGAACCGTGACCGATCTCATTCACCGCGTTCACTCCCGTGTCAGCGGGCTCGGCGTTCTCGATCAATTTCTTGCGGACCCAGCCATCGATGAAGTCATGGTCAATGGAGCAGGCGATCTTTGGGTTGAGCGTTCCGGCCGGCTTGAGTGCACCGGAATCATTATCGAGAGCGCCACAACCTATGCACTGCTTGAGCGCATTGTCGCTCCACTTGGCCTTCGCATTGATCGCACCTCACCGTTGGTCGATGCCCGACTTCCTGATGGATCACGAGTGAATGGGGTAGTCCCCCCGCTTGCCGTCGATGGACCACTGCTCACCATTCGAAGGTTTGGTGCGCGACGCGTTCAATTACCAGAAGTCTGTTCGCCTGGAGTTGCGAAATTGCTGGAGTGGGCCGTGCAGTCGCGATGCAACATCATCGTGAGCGGAGGCGCCGGTGCAGGGAAGACGACGCTGCTCAATGCGGTAGCGGCGTTCATTCCGCCTGAGGAACGCGTGGTCACCATCGAAGACGCGGCCGAGTTACGCCTCCCCGGACGTCACGTTGTTCGACTCGAACGTCGACCAGCAAATGCTGAGGGCGCAGGTGAAGTTTCCATTCGGGACCTTGTTCGAAATTCGTTGCGCATGCGCCCCGATCGCATCGTGATTGGTGAAGTTCGTTCGGGCGAAGCGATTGACATGTTGCAGGCCATGAATACTGGTCACGACGGTTCACTTTCAACCTGTCATGCCAATTCACCGATTGATGCCATTCGACGTCTTGAAACTCTTGTACTTATGGGCGATGTCGCCTTGCCCTTAGCGGCGGTTCGTGAACAACTGCGTGCCGCGGTTGATCTCATTGTTCACGTTGCTCGCCAACCGGACGGTTCTCGGCGAGTTGTCTCAATGGCCGAACCAGTACCCGATGGCGAAACCGGCAGCAGCATCTCCGCGAACGTGTTGACAGCTCCTTCGGGTGAACTTGTTGCACTGCCCAGCCGACCGCGCCGGGCGACTCATCTCAGTCCTCCGCTCTCGACCTGGCTTATGTCATGAGCTTGCGATTGGTTGTGGTTGCAGTGGTCACCGTCATTGCGGTTGTTTCGACGATCACGGTGATCGTCACCACCCCCGAGATGATGGCAGCGCGTCGAGTGCATCAACGATTTGCTGCGGAAACCCTCACGCGTAGCGACTCAGTGTTTGTTCGTGCAACGCGCAGATCCATCCCCCTTCTCTCAAGGCTTGGAATCTTCGAACCATTTCGTCGTGGTGCAGAACAACGAAGTAAGCGGCGATTAGAGATGCGCATTCCCGACTCCCTTGACCGTGTTGTTCGGCAGTTACGCACAGGGGCAACCCTCTCTCTCGCCCTTCGAGGAGTCGGTGCCGACGACGTAGTTTTTGCACGCGTGGCTGCGGAATTAGACAACGGACAATCGCTGCAGAAGGCAGTTGCGGAATGGGGAGCAGAGGAAGATCTTCCGAACCGCAAACTGACCGCCACGGCCCTTGAGTTGGCCTCAACTTCGGGCGGGGCAACGGCTCGTGTCCTTGACGGAGTCGCTGCTTCCTTGCGTGATCGTGTCGCGCTTGAACGCGAAGTGGCCGCCCTTTCTTCGCAATCACGGGCCTCTGCGGTTGTGCTTGTCGTCGCCCCAGTGGTTTTTGCCGTCGCAGTGGCAATGGTCGATCACCGGATTCTCGATGTGCTTATCGGGCGGCCAATCGGGTGGGCGTGTGTCGGTTTAGGGCTGGGGCTTGATGCTTTAGGAGCGATTTGGATGTCGCGCTTGATTGGTCGCCACCGATGATCGTGGTCGGCCCGTGGGTTGGTTGTGCGTTGGCGGTGGGGGCATCACTGGTTCCGGTAGTTCGACATCGATCAGCGTTATTGACCACCGATACTGCTCGTCGACAAAGTGCTCCTGAGCTTGTCGACCTCTTCCGACTTGCTGTCGGAGCCGGGCTCTCGGTGCATCAGTTGGTCGACATCGTCGAGCCGCGAGCTCCAGACGTCTTCGTTCCGACACTTGCCGAGGTTCGTCGACGAGTGTCACTCGGACAACGACTGGGCGATGCGCTTGATGTGTTTGATGAACTCGGTGAGTCAGTCCGACCGCTGGCGGCTGCGCTTCGCTCGGCGGCATTCGACGGCGTGGCACTTGGGCCGGCACTTGAGCGGGTTGCGACCGATGCCCGACTGCAACGTCGACGCTGGGCGGAAGCTACTGCTCGACGGCTCCCGGTTCAGTTGCTGTTCCCTCTCGTGATGTGCATTCTGCCGGCGTTCGGGCTCCTGGCGATCGTTCCACTTGTGGTGTCCTCGCTCGGTTCTCTGCACTGGTGAATCGAATCTTCCCCCATTCAAGTTCTGTCTCACTACAACAAAGGAGTTTCGATGAATCGTTTTCGCACACGTCTCCGGGATGAGCGTGGTCAGACCACTGCTGAATATGCGCTTGTTCTTCTAGGAGCGGCGGGAATTGCGCTGTTACTTCTCGGCTGGGCAACGCAGTCAGGAGCGATCGGCACGCTGTTCGATGCCGTCCTTGGCGGCGTGATCGGCAAGGTCAAGTGAAGAAGACGAGGTGGGGGGATCAAGGACAATCCACTGTTGAATTCGCATTGATTCTCCCCCTCGTCGTCATTGTTGTCCTCTTTATTGTGCAAGCGGGTTTTGTTGTGCGCGATCAAGTTCTTGTTTCTCACGCTGCACGTGAAGCAGCAAGAGCAGCCGCAGTGAGCGACATAGATCGTTTCAGCGCGGCACTGACTGCTGCGAAGCGCGCAGGGGAACTGCGTTCGGATCAGATCTCGGGCGAGGTCACGATGCTTGAGGGCGGTGGCGCTGTTCGAGTTGAAGTCTCGTATCGCAGTGTCACTGATATCGCGATCATCGGGGCACTTGTTCCTGATATCGACCTGCACGCGACCGTAGTTATGCGGGTGGAATCAGCGGGAAAGCATGGCCTGCAGTAACGAAATAGCCGCAGCCTTATCAAGGGGCTCATTGCCGTTGCCACATTTCGGCGACTGAATGCACGACGGACAGCCACTCACACATGCGCATGACTCAATGACCTCGAGTGTGGCGGGAAGGTGCCGGTCAGCCGCTGCGAACCCGAGTTCTGCCACTCCCGCGCCACCGGGAAACGCATCGTGGATGACGATTGTTGCCGCACCCGTTTCGGGTAGGTACGGCGTTGAGACGCCACCGACATCCCATCGGTCGCATATTGCGAAGAGCGGCAGGATGCCGATTCCGGCGTGCTCGGCGGCATGAAGGGCACCAGGGAGTTCCGCCGGGCCAAGTCCCGCCACGCTCGTGACGTGATCGCCGATGACATACCAGAACGCGCGCGTCACCAGTCGAGAGGAAGGCAGAAGGAGATCGTGAGTTCCGAGTTGTTCTCGAGTGAATGTGTCGAATCTTCGATAACCGATCACAGTGGTTTCGACCTCAACGGTGCCGAGACAGAGATCGGCGGCGCCAATGGGCCTCTCGTTATCGGTAGTGAGAATGCGGATATCGGTCACTGCTCGAGGCTGGGTGTACTCGCCGCCATCATGAGGTTCGACGATTGCCACATGATCATCGATATCGAGTTCGGTCACCTTCCACGCGGTCCCCTGATGCAAATAGATCGAACCTGGGTGAACAAGTCGAAAGGCGCGTGAACCATCGACGGTTCCGATAATTGACCCATCGGCGGTCGCAATACGGAATTCATTGGCGTTCGCACTGCGAAGGCCGATGCCATTGGCAGGTCTACCGCGACCGGCCCACACAGCTCCGAGACCAGCTCGTTCCGTCGGCTGGCGAATCTTGAGCACGTCATCGTGCACGAGATCGCGTATCGCGTCGTCAAGAACATCTGGCCACCACGCTTCGTCGGCATCGGTGAGCGGAAGTTCGAATGCCGCGCATGCCAGATGGGGATTGAGCACGTAAGGATTGGCAATATTGATGACGGCTGGTTCAGGTGCTCGTTGGAAAAGTTCGGTGGGGTTATGTACGAACCACTGGTCGAGCTGATCATCGCCGGCGACGAGGACAGCCAACGACTGTTGTGATGCTCGGCCGGCGCGACCGGCTTGTTGCCACATCGAGGCGATCGTCCCTGGGAAGCCGTTGAGGATGCATGCATCGAGGCCGCCGACATCGATTCCGAGTTCGAGCGCGGTTGTGGCTACGACGCCGCGCAACGTGCCGTCGAAGAGTTCATTCTCGATTTCACGCCGTTCAGTTGTGAGATAGCCCCCCCGGTAGGACCGAACAGTTGGAGAGAGTCGTTTCGAAAGTCGGCGTTTCACATCGGCGGTGACAAGTTCGGTGCCTTTGCGACTTCTGCAGAACGCAATGGTTCGGTGGTTGGCTTTCACCAACGCGCTCATAATTTCGGCGGTATCCCGAGATGAAGAAACAGAACGTGGCTCTTCTTCGGTCCCATTGTTGATTCCATCGGGGTCCCATAAGACGAAAAGACGTTCACCGCGTGGAGAACCATCGTCAACGACAGATTCAACAGGTAATCCACACAATGTGGACGCCAACGCAGCTGGATCACCGATGGTGGCAGAAGTAAAAATAAAAACTGGATCGGATCCATAGTGTGCGCAGATGCGGCGTAGACGACGCAGAACCTGTGCAACGTTGCTGCCAAACATTCCGCGCAACATGTGCAATTCATCAATAACCACATAGCGCAGTCGCTTGAAGTAGGTGCCCCAGTTCGCGTGAACGGGGAGCATGCTCATATGCAACATTTCAGGATTCGTAAGCAGAACGTTTGCGTGTGTGCGAGTCCACTTACGCGCTTCGGGAGAGGAATCTCCATCGTGAGTTGCGGCAATGAGTCCCGGAACATCGAGCGCGGTGAGTGACCGTAGTTGGTCTTGGGCGAGGGCTTTCGTTGGAAAGAGAAGGAGTGCCGTTGCCGGAAGTGGTCCTGCGGCGATTGCTTCGGCGATGGGGAGTTGAAAACACAGCGACTTCCCCGATGCTGTGCCTGTAGCGATAGCCACGGATCGACCGGCGCGAATGTGATCAATCGACTCTGCCTGATGCGACCACAGTCCTTGCTCAGGAATGATTCCCGCAACGGTTTCCGACAACGGCTCGGCAAGAGTCGCAAAACGAGCACGGCGCGCTGGGGATCGCTCGACGTGTACGACGCGTTTATCGGACTGAAGCGCCGTGACAAATGTGTCGAGAGACGGGGAAGGACTGCGAGCCATTGGGGTGATCGTATGACCGCTTTCTGACTCTCCGACTTCTCTGGGCGACTTTGATGGACCGCTTGGATCGAATCAAGAGCGGTAACCTGAAGATCTTGGGCGCATGTGTGCCTTGCTCTCACCGAAACGGATTCTCGAGTGATGTTTGATCTCGTTGCGACAGAACCCATTGAGGGCGTCGTGGTCATTTCGATCATCGGTGAACTCGATATCTCCACGGCTCCTCGTCTCCGTGAGGAGCTGATTCGCGTAACAGCAGAGCTCAAAACGCCGAAGATCGTGCTTGATCTCGTGGGAGTCGACCTCGTTGATCCAACTGGTCTCGGTGTGATTTTTGATGGCGTCAAACGAACTCGACTTCGAGGCGGAGATTTGGTGTTGGCCCGAGCGGAACCGCAGGTGCGTCGTGACCTAGAGATCACACGGGTGATCGAGATCCTTCCCGTTTCGGATTCGGTCGAACACGCCATCGCAACCCTCTCCGGGTCATGAGGAAGTCTCGCTTCACTCGACCAGTCGCTCGATTCCTCGCGCTTGAGTCAGCGAGCGGCCTTCTTCTTCTTTTTGCAACGGTGCTTGCGTTGGTCTGGGCGAACTCTCCATGGAAGGACGGGTACAACTCATTCCTCGGTCATCACCTCGCTGTCAATGCCGGACCGATCGAACTACATCTTGATGTTCAGGAGTTTGTGAACGATGCGTTGATGGCGGTGTTCTTCTTTGTTATCGGCCTCGAGATCAAACGCGAACTTGTGAAAGGTGAGTTGCGCGACCGGCGTACGGCTGCCCTCCCAGTTATTGCTGCGATAGGCGGGATGATTGTCCCAGCGCTTCTTTACGTTGCGATCAATGCTGGATCCTCAACCGTGCACGGCTGGGGCATCCCGATGGCCACTGACATTGCATTCGCGGTCGGTGTTGTTGCACTTCTCGGCAACCGTGTTCCCGTAGCACTCAAACTTTTTCTTCTGTCGCTCGCCGTCGTTGATGACCTTGGGGCTATCGCAGTCATCGCGATCTTCTACACCTCCTTGATTGCATTTGGATGGCTACTGGGTGCTGTTGGAATCTTCGTACTCATCGGGTGTCTGCGTGTGTTGCGAGTCCCCTCAATGATCCCGTATGTCTTTCTTGGGGTTGTTGCTTGGTACTGCATGTTCAAGTCTGGTGTTCATGCGACGGTCGCTGGAGTTGCACTTGGCTTTCTGATCCCTCTTACCCCGATGCGGGGACAAGAGGGGCAGCCGGCAATGGCTGAACGACTTGAGGACGCACTGCATCCTTGGAGCGCATATGTCATCGTCCCGGTCTTTGCCCTATGCAATGCAGGGGTGATTCTTACGATCGATGCACTGAGGGACGCGGCAAGTTCGCAGGTCACTTGGGGTGTTGCTCTCGGTCTTGTTGTCGGAAAAACAGTCGGCGTTGCTGCGACTTCGCTTCTGGCCATCAAATTTGGTGTGGCGAATCGGCCGCGCGGCGTGAGCAATGTGCACATGGTCGGGATCGCCATGGCCGCTGGTATTGGATTCACTGTTGCGCTTTTTGTGACCAACCTGGCCTTTACCGATGCAGCATCTGCGGATCAGTCGCGAATCGGAATTTTGGGAGCATCACTCGTTGCCGCACTCGGTGCGGCAACAGTTCTGCGCATAGCTTCCGTTCGGTCGAGCACCGATGAACTGACGCTGGAAGAAGCGGAAAACGCTGAATTTCTTGATTAACGAGCGACGCCGATATCGCCTGACGTCGGCGTGGAGTCGCCAGAGTCGATGTAACGACCGAGTTCACGGCGAGCGAGTTGCATGCGGTGAACCTCGTCCGGACCGTCCGCAAATCGAAGCGTACGCAGGCCAGCCCACATCCCCGCAAGGGGGAAGTCCTGCGAAACGCCGCCGCCACCGTGTGCCTGAATCGCGCGATCGACAACAGCGAGGGCCACGTTGGGAGCGATCACTTTGATAGCCGAGATCTCGGTGCGAGCTCCTTTGTTGCCGACGGTGTCCATCAGCCACGCCGCCTTCATTGTGAGTAGGCGAGCCTGTTCGATCTCGATGCGGGAATCGGCGATCCATTCCTGAATGACGCCTTGTTGGGCAAGTGGCTTGCCGAAAGCAACGCGTTCGGTGACTCGGCGACACATGAGTTCAAGCGCGCGTTCGGCCATACCGATGCAGCGCATGCAGTGATGAATGCGACCAGGACCAAGACGGGCTTGTGCGAGCGCAAAGCCGCTTCCTTCTTCGCCGAGAATGTTGGAAACGGGTACGCGAACGTTGTCGAACTTCAGCTCACAATGACCTTCGCGATCGTTGTAACCGAACACCATGAGATCGCGCACAACGGTAAGACCGGGCGTGTCCATGGGCACGAGCACCATCGATTGCTGCGTGTAGGTGGGGGCAGACGGATCAGTTTTTCCCATCACGATGGCGACGCGGCATCTTGGGTTTGCGGCGCCAGAAATCCACCATTTACGGCCATTTAGAACGTATTCGTCGCCTTCACGCACGATGCTGAGACTGATATTTCGTGCATCGCTGGACGCAACATTGGGCTCGGTCATCGCGAAACAAGAACGGATCTCGCCTTCGAGCAACGGAACCAACCAGCGATCTTTTTGTTCGGGAGTTCCGAACAGCGCAAGGATCTCCATGTTGCCGGTATCTGGCGCAGCAGAGTTCACAGACTCGGGACCAAGCGGGCTGCGCCCGGTGATTTCTGCGAGCGGTGCGTAGTCAACATTCGAAACTGGATCGGGTGTCCACTCGGTGGTGTGCGGCATGAAGAGATTCCATAAACCACGCGCTTTCGCTTCAACTTTGAGTTCCTCCATCACGTGCGGGTGGAAGTGGGGATCGCCTGAAGCGCGCATTTCCTCAGCAAAGTCTGGTTCTGCCGGGATTACCTTTTCTTCCATGAATGCCAGCAGGCGTTGTTGAAGGTCTGTGGCACGCGGGCTGAGTGCGAAGTCCATTAGGAGTCTGCCCTTCCGTAGTCGTCTTCGTAGCGAACGATGTCGTCTTCGCCGAAGTACGTACCGGTCTGCACTTCAATAAACACCACGGGTGTTGTGCTGTCGTTACGGACTCGATGTTTTGTGTGCACGGGTATTTCGATTGTGCCGCCAGTGCCGACGGAATGGTCCACGTCGTTAAGGGTCACGATGGCTGTTCCCTCGACAACGATCCAATGTTCGGAGCGCTTGTCATGCGATTGGTAGGACAACCGTTGTCCAGGTTCGACAGTGATGCGCTTGACCTTTGCGGCCGGGCCGTCGTCGAGGATGACGAACTCACCCCACGGGCGTCGTTCGCCTGATCCGGCCTCGCCGAGGGGTCGAAGGGTGTCGTCTTCTGAGATGGGGTTTTCGCCGGCAGGTGTCACGGGCTGAGTATGGCCGAAATCCCCGTTCAGGGCGGGAAAACAGGGCTGTGGATAAGAAAAATCGGGGACCCCCTTTAGGGGTCCCCGCGACCGTGGTTCAAATGACTGCGATTGACAGAGGCGCCGGGGTGGTCTCATTGTGTCCCCCCATGGCCGGTCCCCTCGTCATTGTCGAATCGCCCACGAAGGCGAAGAAGATCACCGAATTCCTCCGCGGCGAGGACACCGGTGGCTCGTCACCGACCGTTATCGCATCGGTTGGTCATATTCGCGATCTCGTGTCGAAGGCCAAGGAGCTCCCCGAGGGGAAGCAAAAAGAGTGGTGGTCGTACCTGGGTATCGATCCCGATGACGACTTCAAGCCCTATTACAAGGTGTACGACAAAAAGAAAGACACCGTTGCTGAACTTCGTCGTGCATTGAAGAACGCCGATGCGCTCTACCTCGCAACTGATGAGGATCGCGAGGGCGAAGCAATCGCATGGCATTTGCTCCAGGTTCTGAAGCCGCCGAAGGACATGCCCGTCTATCGCATGGTGTTCCACGAAATCACCGCTCCAGCGATTCGCGAGGCATTTGCCAATCCGCGTGAACTCGATCAGTTGCTCGTCGACGCACAGGAAACTCGTCGACTTCTTGACCGCCTCGCCGGCTACGACCTGTCTCAGGTTTTGTGGAAGAAGGTCAACCGTGGATTGTCTGCGGGTCGAGTGCAGAGTGTTGCGACACGACTTGTGGTGGAACGTGAACGCGAAATCATGGCGTTCGTCTCTTCCGATTGGTGGGATATCAAAGGCGTATTTGCTGCGTCTTCTGAACCGATTCCCTTCGGAGCAAAACTTCTTGAGCTCGATGGCGTTCGTATCGCCACGGGAAATGATTTCGATGACGATGGCGATCTGAAGCGCGACGACCGCGTCATCCTCAACGAAGAAACAGTGACTTCCCTCGCCGCCGAACTGCAGTCGTCATCGTTCTCAGTGCGAAGTGTTGAGTCCAAGCCCTATCGCAAGCGACCATTCGCCCCATTTACAACGTCAACGCTGCAACAGGTCGCCGGTCGCCGTCTCAAAGTGTCGGCCAAGCAGGTCATGTCGATGGCCCAGGGTCTTTACCAGCAGGGTTACATCACCTATATGCGAACGGACTCCACCAATCTTTCCGCCGCGGCTGTGGCAGCAGCGAAAGCGGAGATCACCGAGCGTTACGGTGCCTCGGCGATTGAACAAAAGCCGCGCACGTGGGGCACGAAGGCAGCGAATGCGCAAGAAGCGCATGAAGCCATTCGTCCCGCCGGTGATCGGTTCCGCCGGCCCGAAGAAGTTCGGAATGAAGTTGCTCCTGGCGAATTTCGCCTTTACGAGATCATTTGGCAGCGCACTGTTGCGTCGCAGATGATCGATGCAATTGGTGAAACCGTCACGGTTCGTCTTGGTTCGGTAACGGCGAGTGGTCGAGATGCGGAATTCTCTGCGGCGGGCACGGTTATTACTGAACGCGGTTGGATGCAGGTCGAAGACTGGCGCACCGACGACACCGATTCAGAAGGTGAAGACGATACTGAACGCCGTTTGCCGCAGTTAAAGGTTGGCGACGGTCTTGATGCAACGGAAATCACTCCGGAAGGTCACTCCACAAAACCGCCGGCTCGATTTACTGAAGCATCGCTTGTCGGAAAAATGGAAGAGCTTGGCGTTGGTCGGCCTTCAACTTATGCATCGATCATGGAAACCATTCAGGGCCGTGGCTATGTGTGGAAGAAGGGTTCTGCACTTGTTCCCAGTTGGAATGCATTCGCGGTAACCACACTGCTCGAACAGCACTTCGCCGAACTTGTCGACTACGACTTCACCGCGAATCTTGAAGGAGTACTCGATCAAATTTCGAATGGTGATGCGAACAGCGTGGACACACTTGCCGAGTTCTATTTCGGTCCGATGGTTGACGGAGCACGAAAAGATGGGCTTCGCGATCTCGTCACCGAACGACTGCCCGAAATAGATGCTGCAGCTATCAACACCTTTCTCCTTGGTGACGATCACAACGGAATGCCCGTCATCGCTAAACCGGGAAAGTTTGGACCGTACGTGCAGCGCGGCGACGACACCGCGTCGGTGCCCGAGAATCTTCCGCCCGCCGATCTCACCGTCGCAGTTGCTCTCGAACTTTTGGCCATGCCCAAAGGTGGCAAGCCGGTCGGCGAAGATCCCGAGACCGGCCTGACGGTTTTTGTTATGAGCGGTCGCTTTGGTCCGTATGTGCAACTGGGCGAAATTGAAGATGCTCCCGACGAGAAGCCGCGTCGCTCCTCGCTGTTCAAGTCGATGGACCCTTACGAGGTCACACTCGAAACTGCTCTTGAACTTTTGTCCTTTCCGAAGGTGCTTGGTTCAGATCCCGAAACCGGAAAATCGATTCGTGCGCAGAACGGAAAGTTCGGCCCGTATCTAACCAAGGGCGATGAAGGCGAGGCCGAGAAGCCGGAAACTCGGAGCCTGGATTCTGAAGAGCAGATGCTTGGCGTCACGTTCGAAGACGCGCTCGCGCTGTTCGCGGTGCCGCGTCAGTTTGGCAAGCGGTCGCCGAAGCCGCCGTTGGCTGACCTTGGCATCGACCCAGCCTCAGGCCGTCAAATGTTGATCAAAGACGGAAAGTTCGGTCCCTACGTCACCGATGGCGAGACCAATGCCTCGCTCCGGGTTGGAGATGTTCCAGAATCGCTCAGCCCTGAACGAGGCGCGGAACTTCTTCAGGACCGGCGCGTCTACATCGCCGAAAACGGTGGACCGGCGGCCAAAAAGGCGGCCAAGAAGGCTGTGAAGAAGGCCACGAAAAAGAAGGCCACGGCAAAGAAGAGCGCCAAATCTCGGGCCAAGAAGCCCGATCTGATGACCACTCGAACGGTCGGGGCGGGGCAGTCGAAGGCGGCCAAGAAGGCGACCAAGAAGCCCAATGTCGTCAGGTCCGACTCCCAGATCCTCGATCAGGAACGCTGAGTTCCCACAGGGCGGTGCTCAGGGGCAGCAGGGACCTCTCCTAGGCTCCTTGCATGGCTGTGCATCGCCCCGGACCCCGGGACGAAGCCGATCCCCCCGAGGATGCAATGCCCGTCGAGGCTTCTGGCCCCGACGTTGACGCGACCATCCCGGGCTGGAGTCGTGCCTCACTTTTTGGTGAGGACACCGAGACGCTCTTTACGAAGGATCCCTCGGATCGGCCAGGTTTCCACGTTCGTCTTTTTGGCAGTCACGAGTTTTTCCGGCTTTGGCTTGTTCAAGTTGTTTCGGCGACTGGTGACTGGCTGGGCTTCTCGGCGATCATCCTTTTAGCGGCCACCATCGGTGGCGGTGCTGGTGCTGGTGCAATTTCACTCGTGATGGCCGCGCGCATCGTGCCTGGGTTTTTCTTCGGACCACTCGCAGGCGTGCTTGTTGATCGTTGGGATCGCAAGAAGGTCATGGTCACCTGCGATATCGGACGAGCAGTTGTGATGGTGCTGCTTCCGTTCGTTAGCGATGTCATCGGGCTCGTGCTGGCGTCGCTTGTTCTTGAAGTTCTCACGTTGTTGTGGGGTCCAGCGAAGGATTCGGAAGTTCCGAACTTGGTTCCTCCGGAACACTTAACGACAGCGAACTCGTTGTCGCTGGCTGCGGCCTACGGAACCTTTCCGTTCGCATCGTTGCTGTTTGCACTGCTCGCCGGATTGTCAGTGTGGATCGGTCGTATTCCTGGACTTGGGTGGCTCGAGAACAACCAGATGGCATTCGCGTTTTATGCCGATGCACTCACGTTCGTTTTTTCCGCGTGGATGATTAGCCGACTCGCCTTTCCTAAGCGGGAACGTCGAGTCCGTGCGACCGCCGATGATGAGCGACGCGTCGACGTCAAAGCCACACTGCAAGAACTTCGTGAGGGCTGGGACGAAATTTGGAAGAACCACACCGTTCGCGCCGTGAATCTTGGACTTGCCACTGGACTCATCGGTGGCGGCATGCTTATTCCGCTTGGCGCGGTTTTTTCGACTGAAGTTCTTGATGCTGGCGCAGCAGGGTACGGCCTGTTCACCACGGCGCTCGGCTTTGGTGTCGCAATTGGCGTTGTTGGAGTATCGGCACTCCAGAAGCGATTGCCTCAAACCACAACGTTCGCCGCCGCGCTCTTTGTTGCGGGCATAGCGTTGTTCTGCGCCGCCTCATCTTCGTCGTTGTGGGCTGCTGTGATCTTCGTTGGACTGATGGGGATTGCTGTCGGGCCGGTCTACGTTCTCGGTTTCGCAATGCTCCAACAAGAAGTCGCCGATGATCTTCGCGGCCGTGTCTTCAGTTCGCTCAACACTCTTGTTCGCATGTGTGTACTCATAGCGATGGTCGCCGGCCCATTGCTTGCCGCCATCCTTGGTCGCATTGCATCAACGATGATCAACAATCGCGTTGATCTCGGAGGTAAGACGCTCGAACTTCCTGGCGTACGTCTCGCTCTTTGGCTTGCTGCACTGATCATCATCGCCGCCGGCTTTGTTGCTGGAGCTTCGTTGCGTGCGGGGCAGCGCACGAAGCGTGCCGGCGAATCCGATCATCCATCGCGACCCAATCCCCCGGATCCACAGCCGCTTGATTTCACGCCGATTGATTTACGCCCGTCTGGGCCTGCAGCTGAACCTCACCCCGACGACGAAGCTTCCGGAGGACCGACATGACTCGCGGAATGTTCATTGCGTTTGAAGGTGGCGAGGCCTGCGGAAAATCAACGCAGTCGCAACGTTTAGCAACAGTGATCGATGCAGTGCTCACTCGCGAACCGGGTGGAACGGTGGTCGGTGCGCAGTTGCGGGCTGTTCTTCTCGATCCGCAAACAGTCAACCTTTCCGATCGCGCTGAAGCACTCCTCATGGCCGCCGATCGCGCGCAGCACGTTGCAGAAGTTGTGGAGCCGGCGTTGGCATCGGGACGTCACGTGGTCACCGATCGCTTTGCGGGATCATCGATCGCCTACCAAGGCCATGGTCGTGGACTCCCGGTGAGCGAAATTCGCGATCTCTCGCTGTGGGCAACCGGTGGCGTATGGCCCGACCTCATCGTTCTTCTCGATGTCCCCGAGGCCGAAGCCGACCGTCGACTCGGTTCCTCTCGCGATCGGATGGAGTCAGAACCGGCGTCGTTCCATGCAGCAGTGATGGAAGGTTTCCGAGCCCAAGCAGCAGCCGAACCTGATCGTTGGGTGGTGATCGATGGCACCCCTTCGATCGAAAAGGTTTCTGCTGCGGTGTTCGCTGTCGTCGCTGAGCGGCTACAACTGCCTCTGTGACTTCACGCACGGACTACCCGCCGCTGTCGGCGGAACTCGCTGGAATCGAACTGTGGGCCAATGTCGTCGGCCAGGACGATGCGATTGGCGAACTTCGTGCTGCAGTCAACGCACCAGTGCACGCGTACATGCTGGTTGGTCCGCGCGGAAGTGGAAAGCGCGAACTCGCTCGAGCATTTGCTGCTGCGCTGGTAAGTCGTGATCGCACGGGCGACGATGCTGTGCGGCAAGCGCGAATGGCATTGATGCAAAATCATTCCGACATCACCGAGTTCGAACGGGTTGGCGCATCAATTTCTGCCGAACAGGCCGATGCAATCATTGCAACGGCAGCGCGTTCCTCTATCGAGAATGGTCCGAAGGTTCTCATTCTTGACGAGTTCCATCTTGTGACAACCGCTGCTCCAAAGTTGTTGAAGACCATTGAAGAACCACCCGCCGGAACAGTGTTTGTGGTCCTCGCCGACGATGTTCCGAATGATCTCGTGACAATTGCGAGTCGATGCGTGCGCATCGATCTGGCAACGATCACTGACGATGTGGTCACCGAGCGATTGATCGCCGAAGGCGTCGCGCCTGACCGTGCCGCCGACGCGGCTGCTGCTGCTGTCGGAGATCTCGGACGCGCGCGGTTGTTGGCCACCGATGATCGACTTGCGCTACGGCGCGCGGCATGGCGCGCCGTTCCTGATCGCCTTGATGGCACTGGTGCACGCGCAATCGAAACCGTCGACGACCTGTTAGCGATGATCGAGGACGCCATGGCTCCATTGGCCGACGCCCACGCCGCCGAAGTTGCCGAGTTCGCCGAACTCGTGGCGGCTCGCGGCGAACGAGGTTCGGGTCGCAAGCAGTTCGAAGATCGCCATAAACGCGAAGTGCGTCGTTATCGAACTGATGAAATTCGAGCTGGTCTCACGGAACTGTCCCGTCGATACCGCGATGATCTCGCGGCCTCACCGCGCCCAGTAGAGATTGCTGCCGCAATCGACGACATCGCCGCCTTGGCCGCCAATCTGGTGAGGAACCCCAACGAACGCCTGCAGTTGGTGGCGCTCTTTACGAAACTTGGTCGAGTCCGTCGCTGAGGCCACTTCGCCGAGTGGGTCGTTTCCGAGCCGGCGGCTAACCTCAACGCTTCCCGCCCGGGTAGCTCAGACGGCAGAGCAGCTCACTCGTAATGAGCAGGTCAGGAGTTCGATTCTCCTCTCGGGCTCTGATGGCCGATCAACAAGCATTTGCCGACCAGGCAATGGAGTACATGCCCCAGTTGTATTCCACCGCGCTGAGAATGACGCATAACGCGTCCGATGCCGAAGATCTTGTTCAAGAGACGTATCTCAAGGCCTACAAAGGTTTCGCAGGGTTTGAGCAGGGAACGAATTTGCGGGCCTGGATGTTCCGCATCCTGACCAACACCTACATCAACTCGTATCGGTCGAAGAAGCGCCGTCCCGAAGAAACCGAGCTCGACGATGTTGAAGATTTCTACCTTTACCGACGGATGGGTGGACTTGAAGCCGTTCGTGCTTCTCGCAGTGCCGAGGATGAACTTATGGACTTGTTCTCCGACGCCGAGGTGCAGAGTGCAATCGATGCGCTGCCTGAGTCCTATCGCCTGGCGGTATTGCTAAGCGATGTCGAGGGGCTTTCGTACAAGGAAATTGCCGAAGATCTCGATGTCCCGATCGGTACCGTCATGAGCCGGCTTCACCGTGGAAGAAAAGCACTCCAAAAGCAGTTACATGACTATGCCCTTGAGCGGGGACTGACCGATGCAATTCCCGAAGCCTCCTTGGAAGCGCCATGACCCACGACCCCAACTCTCCATCCGGCGTTCCTTTTGCCGTCACCCCCGACTGCGAAAAGGTGATGGCTGAGGTCTATAGCTTTCTTGATCAGGAGATCACCGATGCTATGCGGGCGAGCATCGCAGCTCATCTTGAGTCGTGTAGTCCCTGCTTCGAGGTGTTTGATTTCGAGGCGGAACTTCGGATGGTGATCTCGACCAAAACCCACACCGTGGAGTGTCCCGACTCACTTCGCATCCGGATCGAAGAGAAGCTGACCTATCTCCGGATCGAAGGATCTGGGGGGACGGAGTCCGGCGGTGGCGGAGAGCCTCGCCGAGAGGCATAGAGTTAGATCTATGAATCTTTTGTTTGCGCAGGTATGGGCATTTTGGATTGCGCCGGTTCTGGTCGTCTCGGCAATCGGGGTCTTGGCAGGAATGATTGGCCTGTACCTGAAGAAGGTCGTCGCTCCCCGCTATCCCAAGCGCTGAGCCTGTGGCCGCAGCGGTCGATTGGGGAGTAGCCGAGCGGGTTGCTATCCGCACGTCGAAGAAGGATCCCTTCGCCGCCAGCTATCACTATCAATCGCTGCAACCTGATTTCGATCGTTTAACGGCGATCGCTGAAGAGTTGGTTGCGCAGGAAACTGGTCTTCGATCACTCGCCGGTCCTGCTCGCGCTCGAGTCACCGATCGACCGGGCTGGATCCGCGCCAACCTCGCCTCGTTTCAGCGTTTGTTGGCACCGATGCTTGAAAAATTTGGTGATCGAGTTTCGTCGAGTCGCGTCGCTCCGCTGACCGCCCGAATTGCGGGGGCTGAACTCGGAGTGGTCCTCGGTTGGATGTCCGCGCGGGTGTTGGGCCAGTACGACTTACTTGTGATCGAAGAAGAGAATCCGCAAGATCAGGACATCGTTTATTACGTGGGTCCAAATGTTCTTGCCCTCGAGAAGCAGTTTGCGTTTCCACCGGAAGAGTTCCGCACGTGGCTCGCGTTGCACGAGGTCACACATCGCGCGCAGTTCACTGGCGTTCCTTGGCTCCGAGAACATTTCCTCGGGCTTGTTCACGAAACAATGAACACCATCGACCCCGACCCAGCTCGCGTGAGCGAAACCATCACTCGGGTCACTGCTGCAATTCGTGCAGGCAAGAAACCACTGGCCGATGGTGGATTAGTGAATCTGATTGCCAGTCCTGAACAACGTGCAGTTCTCGATCAGGTGAGCGGCATGATGAGTCTTCTCGAAGGACACGGCGACATCACGATGGACCGTGCCGGTCATGACCTTGTTCCGAGTGCCGATCGCTTTTCGAAGGTTTTGCGCGAGCGACGCGAATCAGCGCGCGGTATGGCGAAAGTTTTTCAGCAATTGATTGGCCTACAAGCCAAGTTGGCGCAGTATGCCCAAGGAGAAGCGTTCATCACTGAAGTTGAACGTGCGGGTGGTCATTCATTGCTATCTCGTGCATGGGAAGGGCCAGAGAATCTTCCGAGCATCATCGAGATTCGCGAACCGCGCTTGTGGATCGACCGCATGGCTGCTCCACTTCCGGTTGCTGGCTGAAATCGATTGGTCGTCGTGAGTTCTCTCGCTGAACGTCACAAGGAATTGCTGGCTCGTTGCACGTTTCCGCCCGCGGGCTCTCCATTGGTCTGTGGTGTGTCTGGCGGCGCGGACTCGATGGCCCTGTTGGTTTTGGCTGTCGCCGCAGGCTGTGATGTCACGGCGGTTCATGTCGATCACGGGTTGCGTCCGGGCTCGAATGACGAGGCCGATCGAGTGCGAGCGGTTGCTGATGGCCTTGGAGCGTCGTTTCGGTCTGAATCAGTGGTGGTGGAAGTAGGCGCCAATCTTGAAGCTCGGGCGCGAACGGCTCGCCACGAAGTGCTGGGCCCCGATGCTGCTCTTGGTCACACTGCGGACGATCGGGCCGAGACCATGATCGTGAATCTGTTGCGCGGTGCGGGTCCCGACGGGCTGGCTTCGATCCGATCGGGTGTTCGTCATCCGATTTTGGATCTGCGGCGATCGGAAACTGAACAGGTTTGTGAACGCGAGGGGATCGAACCGTTCTTTGATCCCAGTAACAGCGATCCGGCGTTTGTTCGCAACCGTGTTCGACACGAAGTGCTTCCGTTGCTCGCCGAAATCGCTGGCCGTGACCTGGTTCCGATTCTCGATCGTCAGGCTGATGTGTTCGCGTCGGTTGCTGATCATTTGCGGCTCGAAGCGACCGCGCTTGACCCAACCGATGCGCGGACTGTTCGCGATGCACCCGAGGCGATTGCTCGCGTCGCTCTCCGCGAGTGGCTCCGAGAAGGCGTAGAAGAACGACATCCGCCTGATGCGGCAGCGATTGATCGCGTCATGGCCGTCGTGAGGGGCGAGGCCACCGCTACCGATGTGGGTGGAAATCGTCGCGTCGAACGAACCGCAGGTCGGTTGCGAATCGTGGCGGCACCGAAAGTCTGAGGACTGAACTACATTCGCCGCGTGACCCAAAGCGCGTCTGGAAATGACCATCCGCATCCCGATGTTGATCCCCATCTGGGCCAGATCCTCGTCACCCACGAAGCTATTCAGCAGCGCATTGTTGAATTAGGCGAAGAGATCACGGCCGATTACGCCGGTCGCGCACCTCTGCTCATCGCGGTTCTCAAAGGTGCAGTGATGTTCATGGCTGACATCGCTCGCGCAATTGCGTTACCCGTCGAACTCGACTTCATGGCGGTGTCTTCCTACGGCACCGCGACGAAGACCAGTGGCGTGGTCCGGATCGTGAAAGATCTTGATATTGATCTCACTGGGCGCGATGTCATCATCGTTGAAGACATCGTCGATAGTGGCCTCACGCTGAACTATCTCCGAAAGAACTTGGCCGCGCGACATCCCGCCAGCCTCGAGGTTTGCGCACTTCTTCTTAAAGAAGGCATGCAGAAAGTCGAACCCGATCTTCGCTACGTGGGTTTCCGACTTCCTGATGAGTTTGTTGTTGGTTATGGCCTTGATGTGGCGGAGCGCTATCGCAATCTTGACGATCTTCGGGTTTTCGTCGGCCCGGAAAGTGGCCACTGAGGTCGTTAAATCCATTGGGAATCGGTACAATTCTCACACGAACAAACGTTTCTGTTCTCGTCCCCTCAGTAGGAGACCGTGATGGACCCCGTTGATCTTCCCCGCATTTCAGCAGCCGTAAAAGAAATCCTCATCGCCATAGGTGAGGATCCTGAGCGCGACGGCCTTCAGGACACACCCGATCGTGTGGCGCGCATGTACGCCGAGGTTTTCGCTGGTCTTCGTGACGATCCTCGCAGCCACCTTCAGGTCATGTTCGAAGCGAATCACGACGAGATGGTCATGGTTCGCGACATCGCACTTACGTCGATGTGTGAACACCACCTGGTTCCGTTCATGGGTAAAGCCCATGTTGCTTATATCCCCGGTACCGATGGTCGTGTGACTGGTCTTTCAAAAATCGCTCGTCTTGTCGACGCCTACGCCAAACGGCCACAGGTGCAAGAGCGTCTGACAGCGCAAATTGCCGATGAACTCGAAGCCACATTGCAACCGCGAGGCGTGCTCGTTGTCATCGAAGCAGAGCACCTGTGCATGTCGATGCGCGGAGTTCGTAAGCCTGGCTCAAGCACAGTGACCTCAGCAGTGCGTGGATTGTTCCGTGAAAGCGCTGCGACCCGATTTGAAGCGATGCGCTTCATTACTCGCGACTAAACGTGGCCGACGTCGTTCCTCGGCTCGGAGTCGGAACTCCGAAAGCAATTCCATTAGTCATGGGGATTGTCAATGTCACCCCCGATTCATTTAGTGATGGTGGGAAGTTTCTCGACCCCGAAGCCGCGATTGCGCACGGCTTGGCGCTAGTCGATGAAGGCGCTTCCGTCCTTGATATCGGTGGAGAGTCGACTCGTCCCGGCGCTGCTCCAGTCGATGTCGAAACGGAACTTGCTCGAGTCATTCCGGTGATCGAAGGTCTCGCCGGTCGTTGTCGACTCAGTGTCGACACCCGCAAACCCGAGGTGGCAAGGGCGGCGGTGGCTGCCGGAGCGACACTCATCAACGACGTGTCGGCATCACTTTGGCCCGTTGCGGCCGAACTTGGTGTGGGTTGGATCGCCATGCATATGCAGGGCGATCCGGGCACGATGCAGGCTGATCCGCACTACGACGACGTCGTTACCGAGGTGTGTGCGTTCCTTCGCGAGCGCGCAATGGTCGCTTCTGAGGCCGGAGTAAAAGAAATTTGGGTCGATCCTGGGTTTGGGTTTGGGAAGACCGATTCGCACAATTTGGCCCTGCTCGCGCACCTTGATCGTGTCGTCGAAATGGGTTGGCCGGTTGTCGTAGGGACAAGCAGAAAAGCCATGCTGGGAAGGCTCCTTGCGACGTCTGACGGTTCCAATGAACGAGTTCCAGCCGACGATCGTCTTGCCGGATCGATCGCGACGGAAGTCTGGGCAATGCACGCCGGAGCGAGCATGATTCGCGCTCACGACGTCAGAAGCGCCATCCAAGCGGCCAAAGTCGTGGCAGCATGAACGCCGTGGCCAGTAAAGGGAAATGGGCGCAGGGAATCCGACCCCGCAACTTTCATTGGGTGATCGCTGAGCGACTCGCCCTCTGTGAGCGACCCGGTGGCTATGGAGCGAACCATCGAAAGGTTCGCCGCCAAGAGGAAATCATCTGGGTCCGCGAACAGGGATTCACCTGTGTCATCTCGATGATCACGGCTCCACTCAATCTCCACAATTACGACGAGCTGGGCGTTACCTGGCGCCATCGCCCCGTCCCCGAAGACGATCTCGGTCTTTTTGAATCGGCGTTCTTTGCGGAATTGCGAACCTTGCTTGAGCGCGGCGAACGGATCCTTATCCACGCCGAAGAACTCAGTGATCGCGTGTGTGGTCTGATCGCCGGCTACTTGCTCTGGAACGGCCTAGTCGAGAGCCCGCCGCGAGTTGTTACCGTGATTGAGCAGTTGACGCAGCGCCAACTAGGCCCCATTGGCCGTGAGCTGGTTGCGATTTCACTGACGATCCCCCCGCCGTCTGCCTGAACCGGAGCGCTGCCTTATGGCCCCGACTGATCGAATTGAACTTCGCCAACTTGTGGTGACCGGTATTTGTGGCGCGCTTCCCGAAGAGCGTGAACGAGCACAGCCACTCGAAGTCGACCTCGACGTTGTCGCCGATCTCTCTGCGGCGGGTACGTCAGACAATCTCGCCGACACACTCGATTACGGAGCGATCACTGCATCAGTCGAGCGCGTGATTCTCAGCGGAACGCCGCAGTTACTTGAGCATCTCGCCCAGAACATTGCCGATGCTGTGCTCGCCGATTCCCGGGCCTTGTCGGTCACGGTTTCTGTGCGGAAGTTGCGCCCACCAGTGCCGCAGGCTCTGGCCACTTCGGGCGTCACCATCACCCGAGGACGCTGAATGTCGCGTGCGTTCTTGAGCCTCGGCTCAAACATCGGTGATTCATGGTCGCTTTTGCGTGAAGCAGTGAATTCGCTTGATTCAGTTGTCGCGGTGTCACCGGTGTATCGCACTGATCCGGTTGGTGGACCAGAGCAAGATCCGTTTCTCAACATTGTGATTGAACTCGATACCAAGTTGAGTGCGCGCGAATTATTGGGCGTTTGTCATCGTCTCGAATCGGCGGCAAACCGAGTGCGTACCGTTCGGTGGGGTCCGCGAACGCTTGATGTCGACATCATCTGGATCGACGGCGTCACGATTTCCGAACCCGATCTCGAAGTTCCCCATCCGCGAATGCAATCGCGTCGTTTCGTCATGGCTCCGCTTGCCGATCTTGCTCCCGATGTTGCCGGACCTGATTGGTCCGACCGGGCCGAGGGCCACGTACATCGCGTCGGACCAATCGACGCTGAACCAGGATGACCACCAACAGCTCGGTCCGAATCATTGGGCCGGGCCGTGCTGGTGGTGCGCTGGCGATTGCGCTGGCACGGGTTGGTTGGACGGTGGTTGCTCCCGTCCATCGTGGTGAGTCGCTCTCGGCGGCAGCAAGCGGGGTTGATCTTTTAGTTATTGCGACTCCCGATGGGGTCATCGCTGAGGTCGCACGCGAGATCGCGCCTGATCCGACAACCGTTGTTATCCATCTTTCTGGTGCACTTGGTCTTGAAGCGTTAGCAACACATCCGCAACGTGCGTCACTGCATCCGTTGACGTCAATGCCCGCTCCGGAAGCCGGAGCCGACCGATTGTTTGGCGGAGCATGGTTCGCTATCGATGCGAATACCGAGAGCGCGCGTAAGTGCATTGAATCGGTGGTCGCTTCGCTCGCTGGTCGATCGTTCGTTGTTGACGCTGAACATCGAGTTGCGTACCACGCGGCTGCAGCGATTGCGTCGAATCACGTCGTTGCTCTGCTCGGTTCCGCAGAACGAGTGGCTCGTGCAGCGGGTGTGCCGATCGAGGCGTATTTAGAACTCGTTCGCGCGACGATCGACAATATTGAAGATCTTGGAGTTATCGATGCATTGACGGGCCCTGTGGCGCGTGGCGACTGGGAAACTGTTGCTCGGCATCGAGATGCGATCGACCCCTCAGAACTTGCGTTGTACGACGCATTGGTGGACGCGGCTCGTCGCGTGGTGGACTCGCGCCAATCACTGAGCGGTGAACGAACTCCACCAATTCCCGGAACGGAAAACTGATGCAGGTCCTTTCCACAAAATCAGAGTTTCGTGAGCACCTCGAAACAGTGCGCGCGCTCGGGCGTACGGTCGGATTGGTTCCAACAATGGGTGCGCTCCACGAAGGCCACCTGTCGCTCCTTCGTGCCGCAGCAAACGATTGCGATGTTGTAGCGCTCACGATTTTCGTGAATCCGCTTCAGTTCGGCGCAGGTGAAGATCTCGATGCCTACCCGCG
>Ga0114967_10000964_pt1 | contig 24199 bp, 22 predicted proteins | sample M_130628_MF_Meta_FD_92639 | JGI IMG/M metagenome (GOLD analysis project Ga0114967, IMG submission 92639) | Freshwater microbial communities from Lake Montjoie, Canada to study carbon cycling - M_130628_MF_MetaG | ecosystem: Environmental > Aquatic > Freshwater > Lake | place: Lake Montjoie...
TTCCGCCTCTCCCCGGCCGAGGCGTGGGTGTTCCCGCGTCGGCGATGTTGCCACACCAACCCGGAGTGCATGCGCCCATGACCCGCCCCTTCCCGCGCCACGAGTCCGCCCTGTTCGCAACGGCCGCCGCGCTGCTGGTCTCCTCGGGCGCAAGCGCCGCCGTCTACCACTACTCCCTGGGCTTCGACAACGGCTTCGTGGCCGCGGGTGAGTTCACGACCAAGGCCTCCGCTCCCGCGTCCTTCATCGAGAAGAACCCGGACATGATCAACGAGACGACCACGGCCTGGAATCCGGCCGCCCTGCAGGACGCGCCGTACGCGGCCACGTACCTCGAGTCGCACTCGATGCGGGTGTCGCAGGGCGGGCTGCTCCTCGGGGAATCGCAGACCGTCATCGCCGGCATCTGCACCGACAAGTTCCTGTACCTGAACTTCACCGACGCTGGCACCCCCACCATCGCGGCCCTCGACTTCTCGACGGTGACACCCGGTGCCACGTCGTACTACTTCGTCACCAACGGCACCAACCCCGCCGGCGACGCAGTGGCCTTCGGAAGCACGGGCTACAACCTGTTCCTCTTCGACGTTGCCACACTGACGGGCACGTACATCGGCACCGCGACCTCGTTCTCGGTATCGCTCGTTCCTGCGCCCGGCGCACTGTCGCTCCTGGCATGTGCCGGCGGTGCTTGCGCCGCCCGTCGCCGCCGGGCGTGATGCAGGCGCGCCGCTAGACTCGCGGCATGACCCGCGTCCTCCTCGTCGAGCCCGATCCAGCCACGCGCGACCGCCTGGCGCTCGCGCTGCGGCAGGCGCGGTTCGAGGTGCGCTCCTCCGGCGACGCCGAGGGCGGGCTGCGGCTGGTGGCCGAGGCGTATCCGGAAGTGGCGATCTTCAGCACCGAGCGTTCCGGCATGGAGCTCGCGGAGTTCTGCTCCACCGCGCGCACGATCGCGGCGTCGGGAAGGCTGGCGGTGATCGCCCTGCTTTCCGCCGAGAGCCAATCCGCCGTCGACGTCCGCGACGCGCTCCTGGCCGGCGCCGATGACGCGCTGGCGACCCCCACGGATCCGCACGCCCTCGTCGAGGCCGTCCGCGGCCGCGAGCGGCGCTTCCCCAACCCCGTGCCCACGGTGGTGGCGGACGCCGGCGCGCACGCCGCCATCGAGGCCGCACTTGCTTCCATGCACCGCCCGGCGCTCCTCTGCACGCTGGAACTCGAGGACGCCGCCGCCATCGCCTCGGTGGAAGGCTTCGAGGCGCTCCGCGAGCTCGACGAACTCTGGCGCACCCGCATCCGCGCGCTCATCCCGGAGCAGGCGGCGCTCTTCCCGGGCTCCCGCGGCGAGGCCATCGTGCTGATCCCGGGCTCCGCCGCCGACCCGCGCGGACTCCTCGCCGCTCTCGGCGGCACAGGCCAGCCCGCGGTGCAGGTGGGCGCGAACGAACTGCGCATCCGTGCGGCGATCGGCGTGCTCCGCATCGCGAGCGGCGAACCGATGCCGCCCATCGAGATCGCCATTGCACGCAGCCGCCACGCGCTCCGCATGGCGCGTACGGGCCCGCAGCCGCGCATCCACTTCTACGCGGAGGCCCAGGCCGAGCACGCGCTCCGCGACGCACAACTGGCGACCATGCTGCAGCGCGCGCTCGAGCAAGGCGCGTTCCGCCTCGTGTACCAGCCGAAGGTCAGCATCCTCACCGGCCGGATGGTGGGCGCCGAGGCGCTCATCCGCTGGACGCTCCCCACCACCGGCGAAGCCGTGCCGGCCCGGCGCCTGCTGGCCATCGCCGAGGACGCGGGGCTCCTCGACGAGATCGGCAGCTGGGCGCTCCGCGAGGCATGCCGCCAGTGCGCCGCGTGGTGCCTGGCCGGCTGCGAACTGCCGGTGAGCGTCAACATCGCCGCCAGCCAGCTCCGGCGCGGCGACCTGGAGGATGAGGTGCGCATGGCACTCACCGAGTCGGCACTCCCGGGACGGCTGCTGACGGTGGAGATCGAGGAAGGCGTGCTGCACCAGGCGGGCGACGCCGTGCGCACGCAGCTGGAAGCGATGCGCATCGCCGGCGTCCAGGTCTCCATCGACGACTTCGGCACCGGCATCGGCGGCTTCGACGTGCTGCGCCGCTTCCCCATCGACGAGCTGAAGGTTGACCAGTCGGTGGTGGCGCGCCTGCCGGGCTCCGCCGAGGACCGCGCCATGCTCGACGGCGCGCTGCGCCACGCGCGCATGCTCGGCGTCGACTGCGTGGCCGAGGGCGTCGAGAACCCCGCGCAATGGGCGTTCCTGGCCGAACGCGGCTGGCACGCGGCGCAGGGCTGGCACATCTCGCATCCGCTCGCCGGCGACCAGGTGCCGTCCTTCGCGCGGCGCGACCCGGGCATCCTTGCCGAGGTCACCACGACCAAGGCGTGATCGGACCGAGGCGTGATCGCCCGAGGCCCGGCGCGGCGCCGCTCAGCGATCGATGCCCGCCAGGTCCAGGAAGAACGCCTGCTCCATCGCCGCCTGCTGGAGCCGCTCGAAACGCCCGCTCTTGCCGCCGTGCCCCGCCTCCATGTTCACGTGGAGCAGGAACGGGTTGCTGTCCGTGCGCAGCCGCCGCAGCCGGGCCACGTACTTGGTGGGCTCGTAGTACTGCACCTGCGAATCCCACAGCCCGGTGGTCACCAGCATGGCGGGGTACGCCTTCGCGGACAGGTTGTCGTAGGGCGAGTACGAGAGGATGTAGTCGTACGCCTCCTTCGACTCCTTCGGGTTGCCCCACTGCGTCCACTCGTTGGTGGTGAGCGGGATGGTCTCGTCGAGCATGGTGGTCATGGCATCCACGAACGGCACATGCAGCGCAATGCCCTTGTAGCGGTCACCGGCCTGGTTCGCCACCGCGCCCATCAGCAGGCCGCCCGCCGAACCGCCCGTGGCGAAGACGCGGTCGCCGCAGAAGCCGTCCTTGCGCAGGAAATCCGTGGCATCCACGAAGTCGTTGAACGTGTTCCGCTTGTGCATCAGGCGACCGTCCTCGTACCAGTCCTGGCCCATGTCGGCACCGCCGCGCACGTGTGCCGCGGCGATCAGGAAGCCGCGGTCCATCAGGTTGATGGCGCCCATGTCGAACTCGGCGTCGGTGGGAATGCCGTACGCGCCGTAACCCTCGATGCGCATCGGCGAGCGGTCGAACTTCTTCCACGCCGACTTGCGCCAGGAGAGCGAGACCGGGATCCGCTTGCCGTCGCGGCTCGGAGCCCAGACGCGCGCGGTGGCGTAGAGCGCGCGGTCGTAGCCGATCACCGGCTGCACCTTCCGCACCGTGCGCTTGCCGGTGGCCATGTCCACGTCCATGGTGGTGCGCGGCGTGATCATCGAGGTGTAGCTGATGCGCACCGAGCCGTTGGCGGCATCGAGGTTCTCGCCGAGGCCCATGGAGAACGCGGTCTCGTCGGCCGGCACCACGAAGCCGTCGCCGCCCGACCACGGCATGATGCGGATGCGCGCGTTCGCCTCCACGCGTTCGAGGACGGCGATGCCGCCGTCGAAGGCCAGCGCATCGTCCACGGCCGCGTCGGCGCGGTGCGGGAGGATGGGCAGCCACGCGGCACGGTCCTCGGGGTTCTGCTCGGGTGCCACGGCCAGACGGAAGTTCCGTGCCCCGTCGTTGGTGCGCACCAGCCAGCGACCGGCGCAGTGGTCCGCGTAGTTGCGCACGTTGGGGCGGCGCGCCAGCACCACGGTGGCGGGTGCGTCTGCCTGGTCGAGCGGCACGGCGCGGAGCTCGTTGGTGTCGTAGCCCTCCATCTCGATGAGCAGGTACTTGCGGCTGCGGCTCGCGCCGATGGTGGTGAAGAGCGTCTTGTCGGGCTCGTCGTAGACCAGTACGTCCTGCGTGACGGGCGTACCCATCACGTGCCGGTACACCGGGCCGCTCTGCAGCAGCACCGGGTCCTGCTTGATGTAGAAGACCGTCCGGCCGTCCGCGGACCACTCCATGTTCTCCAGCACGCCCTCGATGCGGTCGGGGAGGACGGTGCCCGTGCGCAGGTCCTTGAAGCGCAGCGAATGGATGCGGCGGCCCGTCACGTCCTGGCTCCAGGCGAGCATGTGGCCATCCGGGCTCACCGCGGTGTCCCCGATGCGCATGTAGTCCTCGCCCTTGGCGAGGGCAGGCACGTCGAGGATCACCTCCGGCGCGGCAGACTCGTCCTGCGCCGCCGCCGTCCCGCGCTGGCGCAGGTACGTCGGGTACTCGGCGCCCTGGTCGAAGCGCTGCCAGTACCAGTAGCCGCGGTCGTAGGCGGGGACGGTGGAATCGTCCTCCTTGATGCGCGCGCGCATCTCCTTCACGAGCGTCCCCTCCAGGGGGCGCAGCCGCGCCATCATGGCGTCGGTGTAGGCCACTTCGGCCCGCAGGTAGTCCATGACGTCGTCGCGCTTGTTGCTCGCGTCGTCGTCGCGGACCCAGTAGTACTCGTCGGTGCGGTCGCCGAAGGGGCTCTTGACCACGAACGGCTCCTGCTTCGCCACGGGCGGCGTGGGGACGCCGTTGGCGGTGCTCACGGCAGGTGCCGGCGCAGCGCGCTCGGGCCCGGAACCACAGCCCGCGAGGGCGGTCGCAAGCATCAGGAGTGCAGAACCGGAGCGGACGCGGGCGAAGGCGTTGGTGCGCATCCTGAAACGATAGCGGGCCGTCCGGGAAGGGACGGCCCGCTGGGGATCGGTGTCGTGGGGTTCCGTGGATGGACGGGCCCATGCCCGCCGGCACCGCGGTCAGGCGCTGAAGCTCGAGCCGCAGCCGCAGGTGGTGGAGGCGTTCGGGTTGCTGAAGACGAACCCGCGGCCCATGATCTCGTCCTTGAAGTCGATGGTGGTGCCGTTGAGGTACAGGTAGCTCTTCGGGTCGCAGACCACGCGCACCGTGAAGGTGCCCGGCTCTGCCACGGCCGTGGCAGTGCCGCCGGTGGCGCCCTCGACGCGGGTCAGGCCCTTGCCGTCGGCCGACGGACGGTAGCTGAACTCCCAGAGCTCGTCGGTGTCCTTCTGGACCTCGGTGAGGTCGAGGATGTAGCTGAAGCCGCTGCATCCGCCGCCCTTCACGCCGACGCGGAGGCGGATCTTGTCCCCGTCCAGGCCCTGCTGGTTGACGATGTTGTTGATCTCGCGCGCGGCGGTGTCGGTGATGATGACTGGCATGGTGGTGGCTTTCCGTGGGTGCGCTGTGGAGGTGCGTTCAGTGCGCGGCGGCGGCCGCCTCTGCGACCACACCGTTCTTCTTGCGGTAATCGGCGATGGCCGCACGGATCGAGTCCTCGGCCAGCACGCTGCAGTGGATCTTGACCGGCGGGAGGCTGAGTTCCTCGACGATCTGCGTGTTCTTGATGGTCAGGGCCTCGTCCACCGACTTGCCCTTGAGCCACTCGGTGGCCAGGCTGCTGGAGGCGATGGCGCTGCCGCAGCCGAAGCACTTGAACTTGGCGTCCTCGATGAGGCCCTGCTCGTTGACCTTGATCTGGAGCTGCATCACGTCGCCGCACTCGGGTGCGCCGACGATGCCGACGCCCACATCGGTGCGCTTGGCGACGTCCGCGCTGGTGCCGAAGCTGCCGACGTTGCGCGGGTGCTGGAAGTGATCGACGACCTTGTCCGAATATGCCATGGGTTCGTGTCCTGTGGGAGCGGCGTGGCCGCGGTGGTGCAGTGGTGGGTTGGTGTCAGCGCGTCAACGCGTGGCGCGGTTCAGTGTGCCTGCCAGACGATCTTCGAGATGTCGATGCCTTCCTTGTGCAGGTCGAAGAGCGGGCTCATGGTGCGCAGGTGCTCCACGGCCTTCACGATCTGCTCGATGGCGAAGTCGACTTCCTCCTCGGTGGTCCAGCGGCCGAGCGAGAGGCGCAGCGAGCTGTGCGCCAGCTCGTCGCCGACGCCGAGGGCCTTGAGGACGTAGCTCGGCTCCAGGCTCGCGCTGGTGCACGCGCTGCCGGAGCTGCAGGCGATGTCCTTGACGCCCATCATCAGGCTCTCGCCCTCGACGAAGCCGAAGGAGATGTTGCAGATGTGCGGCAGGCGCTTGTCGGCGTGGCCGTTGACCTGGGTGACCTCGATGCGCTTGCTGAGCTCGGTCTCGAGCTTGCGGCGCAGCTTGACCAGGCGCTCGCACTCCTGCTCCATGTGCTCCTTGCAGAGCTCGCACGCCTTGCCGAAGCCCACGATGCCCGTGACATTCAGCGTGCCCGAGCGCATGCCGCGCTCATGGCCGCCGCCGTCGATCAGGGCCTCGAGGCGCACGCGCGGCTTGCGACGGCGCACGAAGAGCGCGCCCACGCCCTTGGGGCCATACATCTTGTGGCCGCTCCAGCTCATCAGGTCGATGCAGTCGCGCTCGACGTCGGTGGGCATCTTGCCGACCCACTGCGTGGCGTCGGTGTGGAGGATGATCTCCTTCTCGTGGCAGAGCTTGCCGATCTGCGGGAGCTCGTTGATGGTGCCGATCTCGTTGTTGGCCCACATCAGGGTCACCAGGATCGTGTCCGGGCGGATGGCGCCGGCCACCATCTCGGCGGTGATGATGCCGTCCTCGCCGGGCTCCAGGAAGGTCACGTCGAAGCCCTCGCGCTGCAGGCGCTTGCAGGGGTCGAGGACCGCCTTGTGCTCATGCGTGGCCGTGATGATGTGGCCGCGGCCGGTCTGGCCGACGGGGGCCTTCGCGTACATCTCGGCGGCGCCCTTGATGGCCAGGTTGTTGCTCTCGGTGGAGCCCGAGGTGAAGATGATTTCCTTCGGGTTGGCACCGATCAGGGCAGCGGCCTGCTCGCGGGCGAGCTCGACGGCGTCCTCGCCCTCCCAGCCGAACTTGTGGTTGCGGCTGGCGGAGTTGCCGAACTTCTCGCTGAAGTAGGGAAGCATGGCCTCCACGACGCGGGGGTCGCAGCGGGTGGTGGCGGCGTTGTCGAGATAGATGGGGAGCTTGGGTGCCATGGTGCTTGGGCGTCCTTCCCAGGGTCCGGCGCCTTCGCGGGCGGGCGGAGTTGAGATTCAGTCGCAACGGACAGTGTAGGGCTGCCCGGCAGGGATGAGAAGGCTTTCATCGCGCGTTCTCCGTGAATTCTCGGACAGAACCCCCGCGCAGGACGCCCGGCGACCGCTATGGTGCGCCGCCCGTGCAGCTGATCCACGACACAGCCTCGCTTGCCCCGTTCGCGGGATGCGCCCTGGTCCCCACCATGGGCGCGCTGCACGAGGGTCACGGCTCCCTCATCCGGCAGGTCCGCGGTCGCGGGATGCCCGTCGTGGCCACGGTCTTCGTCAACCCGACGCAGTTCGGCCCGCGCGAGGACTTCGGCAAGTACCCGCGCACGCTCGAGCATGACGTGGCGCTCGCCGAGCGCTGCGGTGCGGACGTGGTGTTCGCGCCGGCCGCGGAGGTCGTCTACCCCGATGGGCTCGAGGCCGCGCAACAGCACGCGGCGTCATGGCCGCTGCCCGCCGTCGCGCGCGAGCCCGGGCTCGAGGACGCGTGCCGCCCAGGACACTTCAACGGCGTGTGCCAGGTGGTGGCGCGGCTCTTTGACCTCACTCGCCCTGCCCTCGCCGTCTTCGGCGAGAAGGACTTCCAGCAGCTGCGCGTCCTCACGCAGATGGTGGCCGAATCCGGCGGCCGCTGGGGCGCACTGCGCGTGGAGCCCGGCCCCACGGTGCGCGAGCCCGATGGCCTGGCCATGAGCAGCCGCAACCGCTACCTGCGCCCCGAGCAGCGCGACCAGGCGCTGGGACTCGTGCGTGCGCTGCAGATGGCGGCGAGCGCGCAGCACCCGCACACCGCGGAACGCCTGATGCAGGAGACGCTCGCCGACCACGGGCTGGCCATCGACTACGCCGTGGTCCGCGACGCCACCACGCTCCTTCCCGTGTCCAGCTTCGAGCGGCCCACGCGAGCCCTCATCGCCGCGCGGCTCGACACCGTGCGCCTCATCGACAACATGGCCATGCCCGTCTGCCGGTGAGCGGCGCTCCCCCGCCGTTTCGCCTCGTTCTTGGAGCAATGCAGCCCAACGGGGTAGCATCCCTCACATGATCCAGGCCCCCCTCGTCGCCCGGTTGTGCATCGCCGCCTCGGCGTCGTTCCTTGTGGCCGCGGCCCACGCCGCGCCGCAGTACGGGACCAGCAAGGGCGGCCCCGCCGCACCGCCGATGACCGACGGCAAGGGCAAGGATGGCAAGGCCAAGGACGACAAGGCGAAGGACGACAAGGGATCGGCTCCCATGTCGGAAGCCAAGTACTACGAGAAGCTCGACAAGGAAGACCGCGACGCGCTCCAGGCGAACGTCGGCTGGCTGATCCCCAAGCCGCCTGCCACGCTCACGTGGTTCGGCGGCGAGGCGATGTCCCGCAGCGACTTCCTGGGCAAGGTCACCGTGATCCACTCCGTCGGCGGGAAGTCCAGCCCGCGCGTGGCACTCGAGAAGGTCAAGAAGTCGCTGCCCGAGGGCGTGCTGCTCCTGGGCCTGCACACGCCGGAGCAGTCCGATCGCGCCGACAACGTCTTCGCGAAGGAATCCCCGTGCCTGGTGGCGGTCGACGCCTCCGGCGAATGGTGCGACGCGCTCGGCGTCTGGAAGCGCCCGGTGAACATCGTCATCGACAAGACCGGCGCGGTCCGCTTCGCGGGCCTCACCGACGACGGACTGAAGGCGAAGCTTCCGGAACTCGTCGCGGAGGAAGCCGACGAGAGCATCGAGGCGAGGGAGAAGCCGCCGGCACCGGGCAGCGCGGCGACCAAGACCGTGGAAGAGGCGAAGTGGCCGGAGTTCCTGGCACCGGTGAACGGCGCGACCGACCTGCGCACCAAGCCGTTCCCCGGGCTTGGATCGGTCAAGTGGGTGACGGCGCGCCCGGAGCAGGCCACGCGGCTGCTCGCGATCGACTTCTGGTTCACCGGATGCCAGCCCTGCAGGAATGCCATCCCGCACCTGAACGAAATGGCCGAGAAATGGGGCAAGGACGTGCTGTTCGTCGGCCTCAGCGCCGAGAAGGAATCGGTGTTCAACGACGGCGTGAAGCGCTACAAGCTCAAGCTCAACGAATTCTCCTACGCGCTGGCGCTCGATACCGGGAAGAAGGGCACCACGGCATTCTTCGGGGTGAACTCATTCCCCAACATGGCGATCATTTCCCCCGACGGCATCGTGCGCTGGCAGGGGGACCCTCGGGCGCTCCAGCCCGACGAACTCGACAAGATGATCGCCGCCAACCGAGCCGCCAACTCCAAGGCCGCCGCCCCCGCCAAGGGCGCCCGCGGATGGGCAGCCTCCGGCGCCGGTCAGAAGTCCCGGTGAACGATCGCCATCGCGGCCGCATCGAGCGCATCCCGCGACACTCCCGCGGGAACGTGCCGCAGTTCCGCAAGCGCCGCGGCCACCAGCTCCACCGCGCGTGAACGCGCCGCGACAAGCGAGCCACTCGCCGTGAGTTCCGCCAGGAGCGCCGCGCCGTCGCGTGCCCGGATCGCGCCGATCGTGCGCTCCCGCACCTCGCCCGAAGCCTGTGCCAGGTGGATGATCACCGGGAGCGTGAGCTTCCCCTTCTCCAGGTCACGGCCGAGGCTCTTGCCCACCACGTTCTCGCGGCCTTCCAGGTCGAGCAGGTCGTCCTGGATCTGGAACGCCACGCCGATCCCCTCGCCGAAGCGCCGCAGCGCGGCCACGGCATCTGCCGGCGCGCCGGAAAGCTGCGCACCCAGCTCGCAGCACGCGCCGATCAGGACCGCGGTCTTGCGGCGCACGATCTCGAAGTACGTGCGCTCGTCGAGCGAGAGGTCCTCGCGGTGGCTGAGCTGCACCAGCTCGCCCTCGCAGAGCGTGTTGGTCACCTCGCCGAGGCGCAGGTTGAGCGCCGGGTCACCGGCGCGGCTGCAGAGGTGGAACGCGTTGGAGATCAGGTAGTCGCCGAGCATCACCGCCACCTCGTTGCCGCGCAGGTGGTTCACGGTGTGGCCCTTGCGGCGCACCTCGGCCTCGTCGAGCACGTCGTCGTGGACGAGGGTGGCCATGTGGATCATCTCGCAGGTGGCGGCCACCATCACGTGCCGCTCGCCCACGGGGCCGAACGCCTGGCCGCAGAGGAACACCATGGTGGGCCGCAGCATCTTGCCGCGGTAACGCTCCACGTGGCGGCACAGCGTGTTGACGGGCGGCAGGTCGCTCGCGAGCTGGCGCTCGAAGGCCTTGCCCACTTCCGCCAGGAGCGGCGCAAGCTGGGACAGTCCCAGGCCTTCGGAGCCGGTCGAGATCACCGCGGCTTCTCCGCCGACAGGTAGGCGATCCAGCCCGCGCAGGCCTCGCCCACCGTCTTCTTGCGGTAGATGCCGTTGCCTTCGCCGGTCTTCTTGACGGTGCCTTCCCAGTACACGGCCGGACGCACGAAGCCCGCGTCCTCCAGCGCTTCCTGGATCTCGGCCAGCGTCCACAGGCGCCAGTCGTAGGTGAAGGCCTTGCGGATCTCGGTGCCGTCGGGGAACCGGAAGTGGATGTGGTTCAGGACGTCGCCGTTGATCGGGTTGTACTTCTCGGTGTCCCAGATGTAGGTGAAGCCGTCGAGGTCGCGCTCCTCCTTGGTGACGGAGAAGCTCTCGTAGCCGCCGTACGAATCAAGCACGAACACGCCGCCCGGCTTGAGGTTCGAGAACGCGGCCTTGAAGTACTTCACCAGCTCGGCGCGCTTCTTGAAGATGAAGTAGCTGAAGTTGAGCGCCACCAGCACGTCGGCCGGCTCGGTGCGCGTGCTCAGCACGTTGCCCTTCACGTACTTCATGCGACCGCGCTGCTCGGCGGTGAGCTTGTCCCAGTGGCGCTTCCTGCCCCACGCCATGGTCTTGGCGCAGAGGTCGATGCCGACGGCGCGGTTGCCCTTGCGGTGCTTCACCCACTCGCAGCTGGCAAATCCGGTGCCGCAGAAGTCCTCGCGCACCACCACCGGCAGGCGGCCGTTGCGCTCGCGGAAGGCGCGCTCGATGAACGCGATCTCCGCGGACGGTTCCTGCACGGAGCCCTCGTAGAGCTCGTGGCGATCGCTGGTGCGGGCGGTGCGCCAGCCGGAACGGGCGGGCTTCTTCTTGGTCTTGCGACGGGTGTTGGCGGTGGGCATTTGAGGGGCGGAATCGTAGCCGCCACGGCTCAGCGGCGCGGTGTGCCGTCGTTCGTCCGGTACCACTGCGAGGCCGACTGCGAGAGCATGGCAGGCGCCACCCCGAAGTCCTCGCCAAGGGCCTTCTGCCACGGTGCCCCGCCCTTCACCGACTTGACCCAGGTGCCGAACTTCTGCGGTCGGTCGGCAATCATCAGGTCCACCAGCAGGTAGCCCACCGAGTACCCGATGGCGTTGTCGCCGGGCCAGGTGCCTTCCTTGCCGCTCATGGCCATGATCTTGCCGGCATCGCCGCCCTGGCGGAAAAACGCCAGCCCCTGCGGGCGCCGGCTGGCATCCACCTTGGAGCGCGGCACGCAGGTGCGCGCCACCCATTCCGCGAAGCCCTCGTTGGCCCAGTCCGGAAGCTGCACCGGCGTGGCGTAGCGGTAGACGATGCCGTGGGTGGTCTCGTGCACCAGGGTGCTGGCGAACTCCAGCTCGTCGTTGCCGCGGTAGATGTCGATGTAGACCTGCGGACCCTTCATGTGGCAGACGCCGCGCAGGTTCGGCGGCGCCTTGTGGTTGAAGATGGCGGCCTCGGCCAGCCGGAACGTGTCCTGCTTCTGAAAGGCCAGGATCACCGCCTTGCCCCAGAACAGGTTGACTCCCTTGGGCACGGCCAGCACGTCGGCCACGCGCGCGTACATGGTGTCGAGCTCGCGGCCCCAGCGCTGCAGCTCCGCGCGCGGCAGGTCGCCGTAAAGGAGGAACATGTCCGTTTCCACGCTTTCCGCGGTCACGCCCGCCACCTGCATCGCGGCCACTGCCTCCTGCCGCATCCGATCAACCGCCTGCCCACGCTCCGCATCCGTGAGCACAGGCCACGGCTTTGCGGTGGCGTCGTCGGGAAGCACATCGTCCTGCAGGCGCTTCTCGCGATCCATGCGCTCGCGCTCCTCGCGCGCAGCGAACGCCGCCTTGCCGCGCATGCGCGCAGCATCGATGGCATCGGGCGCGGCACCGAGGCGCTTGGCCTGGCTGAACGCATCGTCGGCGAACTGCGCGCCGCCCTTCGCACCGCTCAGCAGCTCTCCCAGGCTGACCCAGAGTGCCGCGCTCTTGCGGTCCATGACCTGCATGTAGACGCGCCGGAGGTCCGCAGCCACCAGGTCGCTCCACGCGTGCTCGCCGAAGCTCCCCACGAAGCGGTCGGTGGTCCAGGAGGTGATCTTCCCTGCGAACGCGGCGCCGGTCACCAGGCGGCCGCGAACCTCCACCGGTCGATCCAACGTGCCCTGTGCGCGCGCCTGCCAGCACAGGCACGCTGCCATGATGGCAGCGATCAGGAGCGGAAATCGTGGTGCGGCACCCATGGAAGGAAAGCGTAGCCGCCCCCAACGCCGCGCACGACGCAAACCAACGCATGGAATGGTCTTACGCGCCGGACAATCGATTCTGCCCCCGAAATTGAGCAGCCACAAATGCACGAATCCTGCCTGAAGACGTCAATGCCGCCCCTGTTCATGCCGATGCCCCTGCCGCTGGCCACGGATTGGCAAGCCGTTTGCACCCTGTATCCGCACGAACCCACGGATCAATTCCTAGCATTGACCGCTCACGGTTCGTACGGTTGGAATGTAGCAGGTCCGGAGAACCCGGACCAACCCCGAAGGAGGCTGGAATGTTCGAACGACTCACTGACCGCGCCCGCAAGGTCATGGCCCTGGCCAACCAGGAAGCCCAGCGTTTCAACCACGAGTACATCGGCACGGAGCACATCCTGCTCGGCCTCGTGAAGGAGGGCTCCGGCGTCGGCGCCAACGTCCTCAAGAACCTGGACATCGACCTCCGCAAGGTTCGCCTCGAGGTGGAGAAGCTCGTCAAGAGCGGCCCCGAGATGGTGACCATGGGCAAGCTCCCGCAGACGCCCCGCGCCAAGAAGGTCATCGAGTACGCGATCGAGGAAGCGCGCAACCTGAACCACAACTACGTGGGCACCGAGCACCTCCTGCTCGGCCTGCTCCGCGAGCACGACGGCGTGGCCGCGCAGGTGCTCATGAACCTCGGCCTCAAGCTCGAGGAAGTCCGCGAGGAAGTCCTCAACCTCCTCGGCGCCGGCAGCGACCAGGAGCGCGACGAGGCTCCGCAGCAGCCGTCCGAGCCGCAGTCCCAGGAGCCCGGCCCCGTCGAGGGCGGCACCACGGCCCGCCGCGGCAAGAGCAAGACCCCGGCCCTCGACAGCTTCGGCCGCGACCTCACCGAACTCGCCAAGAGCGGCGAGCTCGACCCGGTGATCGGCCGCGAGCACGAGATCGAGCGCCTCATCCAGATCCTGAGCCGCCGCACCAAGAACAACCCCGTCCTCCTGGGCGAGGCCGGCGTCGGCAAGACCGCCATCGTGGAAGGCCTGGCACAGCGCATCCTGGCGCAGGAAGTCCCCGATCTCCTGTTCGACAAGCGCCTGGTGGTGCTTGACCTGGCCAGCATGGTGGCCGGCACCAAGTACCGCGGCCAGTTCGAGGAGCGCATCAAGGCGGTGATGAACGAGGTGCGTCGCGCCAAGAACATCATCCTCTTCATCGACGAGCTGCACACGCTCGTGGGTGCCGGCGGCGCCGAGGGCGCGATCGACGCGTCCAACGTGCTCAAGCCCGCCCTCGCCCGCGGCGAGATCCAGTGCGTCGGCGCCACCACCTTCGACGAGTACCGCAAGTACATCGAGAAGGATGCCGCGCTCGAGCGCCGCTTCCAGTCGATCCCCGTCGAGCCGCCGAACGCCGAGCAGAGCTTCCTGATCCTGCAGGGCCTGCGCGAGCGCTACGAGAAGCACCACAAGGTGCGCATCACCGACGGCGCCCTCAAGGCAGCCGTGGACCTCTCGGGCCGGTACATCACCGGCCGCGTGCAGCCGGACAAGTCGATCGACGTGATCGACGAGGCCGGTGCCCGCTTGCGCCTCAAGTCCATGACCAAGCCGCCGGATCTGGCGGACATGGAGGCCCGCATCGAGCGCCTCTCCATCGAGAAGGACGAGTCGGTCAAGAACGCCGACTACGAGAAGGCCGCGGAGCTCCGCGACCAGGCCGAGAAGCTCCGCAAGGAGAAGGAGCGCATGCAGCAGACCTGGCGCGACCGCATGAACGAGGTCGATGCCGTGGTCGACGAGAACGTCATCGCCGAGGTCGTCAGCAAGATGACCGGCGTGCCGCTCACCCGCCTCGAGAAGGCGGAAAGCGCGCGTCTCCTCCAGCTGGAGGCCGAACTGCACAAGTCGGTCATCAGCCAGGACGAGGCAGTCAAGCAGGTGGCCCGCGCCATCCGCAAGGCCCGCTCCGGCCTCAAGGACCCGAAGCGCCCGATGGGCTCCTTCATGTTCCTCGGGCCGACCGGCGTCGGCAAGACGCTCCTCGCCAAGGCCCTCGCCGAGTTCATGTTCGGCGACCCGGACGCGATGATCCGCCTCGACATGTCCGAGTACATGGAGAAGCACAACGTGTCGCGCCTGGTCGGCGCTCCTCCCGGCTACGTCGGGTACGAGGAGGGCGGCCAGCTCACCGAGCGCGTGCGCCGGCGTCCCTACTCGGTCATCCTCTTCGACGAGGTCGAGAAGGCCCACCCGGACGTCTTCAACATGCTCCTGCAGGTGATGGACGACGGCCACCTGACCGACTCGTTCGGCCGCCGCATCGATTTCCGCAACGCCATCATCATCATGACGTCGAACATCGGTTCCGACATCATCAAGGGCGGCGCGAACTTCGGCTTCACCAAGCGCCAGGAGGTGCAGGACTACGAGAAGATCAAGAAGTCCCTGCAGAGCGAGGCGGAGAAGTTCTTCCGTCCCGAGTTCATCAACCGCCTCGACGACATGATCGTGTTCCGTCCGCTCATCAAGCCGGACCTCACGCACATCATCGACCTCGAGATGGCCAAGGTGCGCGATCGCCTGAAGGCCCGCGGCATGAGCCTCACGGTGAGCGATGCCGCCAAGGACTTCCTCATCGAGAAGGGCTACAACCCCGACTACGGTGCCCGTCCGCTGCGCCGCGCGCTGGCGCAGTACATCGAGGACCCGCTGGCCGAGCGCCTGCTCAGCGGCGAGTTCATGGACGGCACCGCCATCGAGGCCACCCGCGACGAAGGCAACGACTACCTCACCTTCGTGGGAACCGGCGGCACCTCCACCGACGAGACCCGCAAGGTCGAGGCCCAGCCGACCTGACCGCCGACGGGCACCCAACCAAGTTCCAGCTTCCGCCCGCCGGACATGCACTGACGCGTGTCCGGCGGACGTGCTTTTGGTGCGGCCGCACCGATACGATGGCACCATGGACCTCCTGATCCTCGGCGGCACCGCATTCCTGGGCCCCGAAATCGTCGATGCCTCCACCCGCCGCGGCTGGAAGATCACCCTCTTCAACCGGGGCAAGACGCACGCGGAGCTCTTCCCAGAGCTCGAGAAGATCCGCGGCGACCGCGATCCGTCCAAGGGCGAAGGGCTGAAGGAACTCGAGGCCGCCATCGCCAAGGGTCGCCGCTGGGACGGCGTGATCGACACCTCCGGGTACCGCCCGCAGGACGTGCGTGCGTCCGCGGAGCTTCTCAAGAAGGCCGCGCGCCAGTACTGCTTCATCTCCACCGTCTCCGTGTATGAGTCGATGGCGGTGCCCAACGCCGACGAGTCCGCGCCGGTGGCGAAGCTCGAGAAGCCCGAGGAACAGAAGCTGAGCAACGAGACCTACGGTGCGCTCAAGGCGTGCTGCGAGGCGGAGGCCGCGAAGGTCTTCGGCGAGCGCTGCAGCAACCTGCGGCCCGGGCTCATCGTCGGGCCCGGCGACCCGACCGACCGCTTCACGTACTGGCCCGTGCGCGTGGCGCGCGGCGGCCGCGTGCTGGTCCCGGGGCCGAAGGAGCCGCGCAAGGCGCTGACCACCTTCGTGGACGTGCGCGACTGCGCGGAGTTCGCGGTGCGCTGCATCGCCGATGGGCATGGCGGCACGTTCAACGTCACCGGCCCGGCAGGCCCGCTCACGTTCGACGAGATGGTGGACGCCTGCAAGGCATGCACCTCCGCGTCGGTGGAATTCGTGCCGGTGGGCGAGGAATTCCTGGCCACGCAGCAGGTGGCCCCGTGGATGGGCCTGCCGCTCTGGCTCCCGGAGGATCCGCAGTTCGCCGGCGCCGGCAACATCAGCCGCGCCAAGGCGCTGGCCGCGGGATGCACCTTCCGGCCGCTGGCCGACACCGTGCGCGACACGCTCGCCTGGTGGGCCAAGCAGCCGCGGTCCAAGGACGAGTGGGGCAAGAAGCCCGGCCAGCCCGGTCTTTCCGATGCGCGCGAGAAGGAGATCCTGGCAGCCTGGGAGGCACGCGCGCGATGAAGCCTGAGGCACGAGACGGCAAGCTGCCGGAGCATCCCGAGGCGCTGATGTTCAACGGCCCGCGGCCGCGCCTCGAGGAGCTGTTCCGCGTCATCCGGATCGCCTCCGAGTTCATCCGCGGGTTCCGCAAGCTGCATTTCGTGGGCCCGTGCGTGACCGTGTTCGGCAGCGCGCGCTTCCGCGAGGACAACCCGTGGTACCTGATGGCGCGGAGCGTGGGGCGCGAGCTCGGCGAGCGCGGCTTCACGGTCATGACGGGCGGCGGCCCGGGCATCATGGAGGCGGCCAACCGCGGCGCGCGCGAGGTCGGCGCCCCCAGCATCGGCTGCAACATCCAGCTGCCGCACGAGCAGGAGCCGAACCCCTACTGCGACCGCACCGTGGACTTCCGGTACTTCTTCGTGCGCAAGGTGATGCTCCTCAAGTACTCGTACGGCTTCGTGGTGCTGCCGGGCGGCGTGGGCACCATGGACGAGTTCTTCGAGACCATCACGCTGGTGCAGACCGGGAAGATCCCGCCCTTCCCCGTGGTGATCATGGGCAAGGCCTACTGGGACGAGCTCGACGACTTCGTGCAGAAGCGCATGATCCCGGACGGCACCATCGATCCGAAGGACCGCGGGCTGGTGATGGCCACGGATGACCCCGCGGAGGCGGCCGAGTTCATCTCGCGCGTCGCACGGGAACGCTTCGGCCTGCAGAAGGCCGCACGCCCGAAGCGAAGGTGGTGGTTGTTCGAGGGCTGAGCACCGGGGAGGAAGCCACGTCCGTGGTCCCAACCGCGGTCAGTCGTCCGAACCGTGGTCGCCGTCGGCCTCATCCGAATCATTGGAATCGTCCGAGCCATCCTCGTCGGCATCGTCGGCGCCGTCATCGTCGTCATAACCGGCGTCGTCGCTGTCGTCGTAGTCGTCGCCGGAGAAGCTGACGTCGTCGAACGTGGACTCGAACTTGAACTTGCCAGAGGAGGTGCCGAAGAGGGAGATCCCCATGCCCTCGGCCTCGTGGCCGGCGAACCAGGTCTCGATTCCGTCGACCGATACGAGCGGGGTCGCGGATCCGTCGGCCACCACATCCATGGAAATGGCACCGGCGACGCTGGTCCAGACGATGGTGAGGTCGTGCGCACCGGAGTCCAGCTGGACGCTCTGGGAATCGACGGCCACGCCCGCACTTCGCACGCTCACCTGGAGCGTTCGCCCGGTCTTGGTCCGAACCACGGCGACGTTGATGCCATCCGCCCAGCCGGCCGCGGCATCGAACGCACCGAAGCCCATCGCAAGCCCGCTCGTGGCGCTCTGGTCGACCTTCTTGGGACGACTGCAGGAGAGCTCATGCTCGAACTCCAGGACGAAACCGTCCGTCCAGTCGACCTGCCAGGCGGACACGTAGGCGGCCGATCCACCCTTGCCCTTCTTGCCGTCGATGCGGATCTTGCCCTTGCTCTCCGAGATGCCCGTGAGCGACTTGCCGGAGCGCGAGCTGTTGCGCGATTCGGTCTCCGTCCACATGGAACTGTTGCGGACGCCGTCCGCGCCATCGTCGTGACGACGGTCAGCGGACGTGGGCATGGCAAACAGGAGGGCAACGGCAACCGGCGCGAAGAAAGAGCGGACCATCGGTATCTCCTTGCAAGGCGATGCGGACAACCGAGCACGCGACACTGACGACCGAAGTCTAGGATTTCCGCGGGCTGTCCACCCTCCATTTTGCTCGGATTTCAGGTCCGAGTCCGCCCGGGAACCACGCCCGGCGAGCGACAGGGGCGGCAGGCGCCCCCAAGGAAGCGCCAGGAATCACACCAAAACGCACAGGGCCCGCGGATCGCTCCGCAGGCCCTGGTCGTTGCGTGTTCGCCGGCCATCGCCGGGGAATGGGTGCCACATGCACCCGACACCTATCTCAGTAGCGGTAGTGGTCGGGCTTGTACGGCCCGCTCACCGGCACGCCGATGTACTCCGCCTGGTCCTTGCGGAGCTCGGTGAGCTTGGCGCCGAGCTGCGTGAGGTGCAGGCGGGCGACCTTCTCGTCGAGGTGCTTGGGCAGGGTGTAGACCTTCTTCTCGTACTTCTTGTGGTTGGTGAACACCTCCAGCTGCGCCATCACCTGGTTGGTGAAGCTCGAGCTCATCACGAAGCTCGGGTGGCCGGTGGCGCAGCCCAGGTTCAGGAGGCGGCCTTCGGCGAGCATGATGATGCTCTTGCCGTTGGGCAGCTTCCATTCATCGACCTGCGGCTTGATGTTGACGCACTTGGCGCCCGCCACCTTCTTCAGGCCGGCCATGTCGATCTCGTTGTCGAAGTGGCCGATGTTGCCGACGATGGCGTTGTGCTTCATCTTCAGCATGTCCTCGGCGCGGATGATGTCCTTGTTGCCGGTGGCGGTGATGAAGATGTCGGCGGTGCCGATGACGTCCTCGAGCGTGACCACCTCGTAGCCCTCCATGCACGCCTGCAGCGCGCAGATCGGGTCGATCTCGGTGACCTTCACGCGGCAGCCCTGTCCGCGCAGGCTCTGGCAGCTGCCCTTGCCCACGTCGCCGTAGCCGAAGACCACGGCAACCTTGCCGGCCAGCATGACGTCGGTGGCGCGCATGATGCCGTCCACCAACGAGTGACGGCAACCGTACAGGTTGTCGAACTTGCTCTTGGTGACTGCGTCGTTGACGTTGATCGCCGGGAAGAGGAGCTGGCCGAGCTCCTGCATCTGGTACAGGCGGTGCACGCCGGTGGTGGTCTCTTCCGTCACGCCCAGGATGTTCGGGGCGGTCTTGGTCCAGTAGCCGGGGTGCTTCTGCTGCAGCGCGGTGAGGAGCTGCAGGATGACGGTGTACTCCTCGCTGTCCTCGGTCGTGGCGGTCGGCACGCTGCCGTGCTTCTCGAACGCGAGGCCCTTGTGGATGAGGAGCGTGGCGTCGCCGCCGTCGTCCAGGATCATGTTCGGGCCCTTGCCGTCCGTGAAGTGGAGGGCCTGCCAGGTGCACCACCAGTACTCATCCAGGGTCTCGCCCTTCCAGGCGAAGACGGGGATGCCCTTCGGGTTCTCCGGGGTGCCGGTCGGGCCGACGGCGACGGCCGCGGCGGCGTGGTCCTGCGTGCTGAAGATGTTGCAGCTGCACCAGCGCACCTCGGCGCCGAGGGCGACGAGCGTCTCGATGAGGACGGCCGTCTGGATGGTCATGTGCAGGCTGCCGATGATGCGGGCGCCCTTGAGCGGGTTCTTGCCCTTGTACTCGGCGCGCAGCGCCATCAGGCCGGGCATCTCGACCTCGGCGAGCTCGATCTCCTTGCGGCCGAAGCGGACGGTCTCGGGAGAGAGGTCCTTGACCTTGAAGGCCGGGAACTCGGTGAGGTTGAGGCGCGGGTTGCTGAGGAAGGCGTTTGCGGGCTTGGTAGCGGTCGTGGTCATGGGTGCTCCGTGGGTGCTTCCATCCGTCCATCCGGATGAAGGCATGATTGTAGCCCGAACCCGCGCTGCAGGCGCCGCCGTCCCCCAAATTGGCACGTGAAGACCGAATAATTCGGCCGCGCGCGACGAGAACGCTCCCGATCTGGCCCGACTTGGGGCATCCTAAAGGCCATGCCGACCACGCCGCCGCGGATCGCCCTCATCTCCCTGTTCCTCGTCGGCTGCGGTTCGGTTCCGGCCGACCGCTACCAGGCGCCCCCGAAGGACGGCAGCGTGGCCGCCAACAGCGCGGACGTCGTGGACAACCCCGCCATCGTGCCGATGGGGATGAGCAGCGCGGGCGAGCATCGCGGAGCGCAGCACGCCGCAGGCGACTCCACCGCAAAACGCGCCGCCATCGATCCCATCAGCAACGAGCCCGTCAGCACCGACACCCACGTCGGCTACTACGGGCAGTGGCAGGTTCGCTTCAGCAGCGCGGCGAACGCCGTTCGGTTCGCATCGCTCCCCAAGGCACAGCGCGACGTGCTGGCGGCACCGCAGGTCCTGGCGCAGCAAGGCATACGGAACAACGTCTGCCCGCTCACCGGGGCCACGCTCACGGCCAGTGCTGCAGGCGTGATGGTGGATGGATCCATGGTGGGCTTCGCGACCATGGCGGACGCCAATCGATATCGCGCGCTCGACCGGGCGAAGCAGGACGCGATCATCGCTGCATGGAAGACGGCCGGATCGAAGTAGGAGTTGACCGCGCCAACGAAGGTTGTGCGCGACGACCCCAGCACACCGGTCGGCGGCATGCGTGATCGACGATGTCAGGTCCGAACGAGGAGCGCGGCGAAGAGCCCGGGGCCCTTGCCTGAAGTGTCCGGGCGCAGTCGCACGTGGCGCCGCACCGCAAAGCCGCTGCCGGCCGCAAAGCCGGCCATTTCTGCCTCGGAGAAGCCCAGGTGACGATGCCCCATGGTCTGCTGGTAGCCCGAGCGATCGTGGCTTGCCATGTCCACCACGAGGAGTGCCCCGCCCTTCCGGAAGCCAGGCGCGAGCGCGCGCAGCACTGCGGAAGGATCGTCCATGTGATGGACCACCAGCATGAGGATGCCCAGGTCCGCCTCGCCCGCAGCAAGCGGCGGCGCGAGCAGGTCGCCTTGGCGGAACTCCACGTTCGAGAATCGCGCCAGCCGCTTGCGCGCGGCGGCGAGCATCGCCGGCTCGCGGTCGAGCGCGATGACCTTGCGCACCACGGGCGCCAGCCGCTCGGCGGCCTCGCCCGTGCCGCAGCCGATGTCCACCGCGACCGCGTCGGGCGGCAGCAGGCCAAGGAGCGCCTCGGAGACGAACGCATCGCCGAAGAGCTCGCGGCGCAGTTCGTCCCAGTCGCCGCCGATGCGGCCGAAGAAGGTGCGGCTGTCCACGCGGCGTGCCGCCAGCACCTCCGCGAGGCGCGCATCGTCCTCGTCGAACGACGCAGCGCTGCCCAGATGGTCACGGCTCATGCGCCAGAGCTCGCGCATGTCCGCGGCCAGCGCGGCGGGCATCATGCGATACAGGCTCTGCGTGCCCTCGGCGCGCTTGGTCACCCAGCCCTGCTCGAAGAGCGGCTTCAGGTGGCGGCTCACCGTGCTCTGCGGCAGCTGCAGCGCGCGCGACAGTTCGCCAACGCCCAGCTCCTCGCGCTCGAGCAAGCGCAGCACGCGCAGGCGCGCCACGTCCCCGAGCGTTCCCAGCCAGCTCAGCCAGCGTTCCCGGGGATTCGCGGGATCCGGGGTCATGGACCCAGCGGAAGCGCCGTGTCCTTGCTGCGGTTGACCTTGTGCTCGGCCAGCGCATCGGCAATGCGCGGGTCGTTCGGCAGGATGCCGTAGGCCTGGCGCAGGCGACGCACGCCATCGGAGTCCTTGCCGAACTTGAACGAGAGTTCCGCGGCGCGCATGTACGGCTCGATCGACGGGCGCTGGCCGGGGAGCGGCTCGTTCACCTTGATGGAGTCGAGCGCGGCAGTCATGGCGGTGTCCGGATCACCCGAGTCCTCCGCCACGCGGCTGAGCGACATGTATGCGCGCCACGAACGGAAGTCCTTGCCGAAGGCGCGCAGCAGCTGGTACGCGTCCTTCACGTCCTTCTGCTTGGCCATGCAGTCGGCCAGGCTCATGACGATGTCCTCGTTCGTCGGCTGCAGGCGATACGCGCGGTCGAGTGCGCGGCGCGCTTCTTCCAGCTTGCCTTGGCCCATCATCGCTCGGCCGAGCGCGTACTGCGCGCGCCAGTCACCGGGCTGGTCGCGGACCACCGGCTCCACGAGCGCGGCGGCCTCCTCGTACTGGCCGTGGCTGAGGCGCTCGTCGGCGTCCTTGGCGCGGTTCTCGGCATTCGCCGAGGACTTGCAGCCTGCAAGGACGAGCGAAAGCGCCACCAGGTTGGCGGCGATGAGAGCGATGGGTGCGATGGGGTGCGAGCGTCCGTGCTTCGAGTTCATGTGCGGTGCCCTCCTGGCAGCGTCTGTCCCCACCGACGGCGTCGGCGGGGGTTCGTGGGATGATATCGGCGTGCAGGATCCTGCGTCGACATTTCCCGCGCTGCCGCCCGCCGCCCGTCCGCTCCCCGCCGCCGTCCTGCGCCATACGGGCTCGGACGTGGCGGACCACTTCGACGTGCTGCTTGCGGTTCGCACCCCCGCCGGCCCCGACGACCGCGCCTGCGCCACGTGGCGGACGCCGCGGGACCCGGGCTCGCTCGCCGTGGGCGAACGGCTGGCCGTGGAACGGATCGCCGACCACCGCGCCGACTACCTTGGGCTTCGCACCGAACGCCAGCTTGACCGCGGCCGCGGGCGGGTGACGTCGATACGGCACGGAACCTGGAGCGCGACGACCGATGGTGCCGACATCGAACTGCACTGGCATGACGGAACGGGCACGGTGCTCCGGGCCGAGCCCGACGGGACCTGGACGAGGATCCGCTGATGACGATGGAAACGATCGTGGTGACCCTGCTCCTGGCGGTCCTTGGCGGAGGCTGCCTCCTCCTGACGCTCCTCACGCTGCCGGGGAACTGGCTGATCCTCCTGCTGGCGGGCGTGGCACAGGCATGGTCGATGTCGGGCGACGGCACCCCGCTCTACAGCGGGTGGACGCTCGTGGCGCTCTTCCTGCTGGCGATCCTTGGCGAGGTCGCGGAGACCGGCATGAGCGCCGCGGGAGCACGTGCGGGCGGCGCACGCGGGCGCGGCGCGTGGGGCGCGGTGCTGGGCTCGTTTGCGGGAGCACTGGGAGGCGCCGTGCTCCTGGCCTTCATCCCGCTTGCGGGGACGCTTGTCGGCGCCCTCATCGGCGCAGCGCTCGGCGCGTTCATCGGCGAGCTGACCTACGGCGACCGCCCGGCGGGCAGCCTGGTGCTCCCGGCGGCCGCAGCCGCGGCCGGCCGCATGGCGGGCATCGTGGTGAAGCTCGCCTTCGGAATCGCGATCTGGGTGGTGGTGGTGGTCGGCGCGCTGTGGAGCTAGCGCGCGCTCCACGCGGCAATCGCTTCACCGACCGGGCCAAGCGCCGCGAGAGCCGCGGCGATGTTCCACTGCTGCTTCGCACGGTCGCCGGTGGTGTTGCTGATGGAACGAATCTCGATCGCCGGCACGCCCGCGCGGCGCGCCGCGTGCACCACCGCGGCGCCCTCCATGGCCTCGGCCATGGCGCCGGTGCGCGTGCGCACGGCATGCGCCGCGGCATCGGTGCCGGAACACGTGGCGACGGTGGCGATCTCGCACGCAGGGCCGAGCGAACGGAACGCACTCAAGAGCGCACCGTCCACCGGGACGCGGTTTCCTTCGAAATCGCCGAGCGGGAATCCGAGCACGCGCATGTCGCCCTGCCCCTCGGGGAGCGCGATGCCTTCCTCGGCGTAGATGCACGCGTCGGCCACGATCACCGTGCCGATGGCCAGGTTCGAGCCGGGCAATGCGCCGGCAATGCCCACGGAGACGACTGCAGCGAACGGCGTGCCCGCGCCACGCGCCTCGGCAAGCGCCTCCGCCGTGGCCGCCGCCGCGTTGGTGCGGCCGATGCCGGCCACCACCACGCGCACCGCGGGCGATGCCAGGCACGCGGCACCGAGCGCCGTGCGCTCGGCCTCCACCGCGACGATGACGAGCGTGCGCTTCATGTGATTGCGTCAGGCCTGCGCGGGCGCGCGAAGAAGGTGCGCCAGTTCCGCGAGCGCCACCGGGCGCTGCTCGCCGCTTGCAAGGTCCTTGAGCATGGCGCGACCCTCGGCAAGCTCCGCGCCCAGGATCACCGCAAA
>Ga0114967_10000966_pt1 | contig 24161 bp, 20 predicted proteins | sample M_130628_MF_Meta_FD_92639 | JGI IMG/M metagenome (GOLD analysis project Ga0114967, IMG submission 92639) | Freshwater microbial communities from Lake Montjoie, Canada to study carbon cycling - M_130628_MF_MetaG | ecosystem: Environmental > Aquatic > Freshwater > Lake | place: Lake Montjoie...
AAGGAATTCCGCTTTCTGGAAGTCGCAGTCGATCTACTGTGGGGCTCACCAGAAGTGAAAGCAGTTGACTAGAAGAAATACGTTGGTTGCCCTCGATTCCAGTGGATCGCAGTTGAACCAACGGACCTTCGGAAACCGAAAGTGTGAGGAACTCTTTTTCAATTTTCCAAGTGACTTCTGCTGAGGCATAACCGTTTTGGTGGTAGAATACGGCTAGGTAATAGGCTGCGTCGTCAGCGTTGGGCTGGGTCAGGCCTCGGGAGCGAATCCGCTCAAGTTGCTCTTCAATGGCGAGCCGCAATCGGCGCTCAGAGAAAGCATAAATACCTTTGATATAAACTTTTACAGTCTCTCCTTTGAGTGCAGGCGGCTTGCGTTTGGATTCTAACTCCCAAGGATTCCACCAAGACGCCATGGCGTTCCGCTGTAAACAGCTCGTCATCAGAAGGTAAGTCAGCGCAACAAGGACCCTGACGGATGTATAGGTTGGGCGCTGCATAACTACCGGAAGCGGATGACATAGCGTACACGCCCAGCAAAGTCACCGTCGGCGCCGACTTCTCCGATTAGAAAAAGGTCGTTTGTAATGCGGTAACTCAGTCGGCTTTCCTGATGGCCCGTGCGGCTATTGAGTGCACCAACGTCTAGGTTGAATCGGCGTAACGCAGAAAAGCGTTCTTGTTTACCTTTAGGCGGCAATACTTTGTCGGAGAACTCTTGAAATAAAAGCGCTGCTGCGCGGCCTGCCAAAGCTTGTGAATTATCGGTGGCGTCTGTGGGGAGGGACCCAGTGGTGAGCAAGGTGAGCAGGTCTACTTCAGGAATAGGCGGCTCACTTCTAGCCGTAATACTGGGTGCAGACGCCGGCCCCCATAGGTAGAGACGTACCCGATTGTTGCGCACTTCTGCCTCTGCGCTGAAATCCAAGTTGGGTTGGAAGGGCAGGTCTCTCGAGTACCAGACGCGTCCGTGGGAGATATCCATGCGGGCGAAGGGGAGTGATGCGACAAGGTTGTCCGTGCGGTAAGCTCCATCGAGGGTGGGGGCCGCGCCTGTTCCTTCGAGGCGGATTTCAGCCTCAGCGGTTCCTCGCAAACGGTTGCCTCGCACTAGAATGGGATCACCCGGGGTGGTCGACATATTGACGCTGAATTTCCAGTCTGAGAAAGGCTTTCGTTGAAAGGTAAACCAAGGCTTGCCGGTAGTTTGGGGTTGGTCTTTTGGAAAGCCCGTCCGCACGACAGTGAGCGGGAGAACCTCGATGTCTTTTTGCCAACGGCTGTTGACCGCTTCTGCATGCCCGCTGAGAGTGGCGCTGTTCCACGGCCCTCGCAACGCAAGGTCTCCATTCAGGCGAAGAAGTAATTCCCTATTTCGTAGAATTAACACCTCTTTTGCCTTAACGGAAAAGTTGAGAGCAGGATTGCCCGGTTCCTCGAACCGCGCGGAGCCTGTTGCTTGCAGGTTTCCTCCACCAAGGTCAGCCCTCAATTCTGAGATTCGCAACTCGTTGGGCGTGAAATCGAACTTCGCAATGACATCTGCCAAAGCGGGAATCCTATCGCTTGAGAAGTGAACCACCGGGCATTGTACCCAGAGTTTTCCCGTGAGATTGGGATGCCCAAAAGTTCCGTGGATATCGGCATCAAATGAGGCGGTGCCGCTGATTTGCCGCAGTCCCGACCAGAGTTGGGGCGTAATTTTAAGAGAAGCGTTGTGCGTAAATATTTTTCCCGACACAGCTAAGTCTGCTATGTGGGAGTCTCCCCGCAATAGAGCTGCAATTGGGATAGGAATCTTCGCATGAGCTTCAACGGGTGCTCCGAGGGGCGAAATTAAAGAAGCGTCGCTTTGCAGCATTCCGTTAGCGAAGCTGCCGGAAACGTGAAGTGAAAGGGGTGTGAATTTGGGCGCCTCAGCAATTTGGACGCGATTCGCACTTAGGTTAAATTGAGCGGTAGGTGCAAGAGGTGTTCCTCCAATTTCCATTAAAAATTCAACAGTGCCCTGCATTGCGCCCGGCTTCCCAGCTCCTGCACAAAGGTTTGATAAATCGAGTTTAATGGCTTGGATTTTACCGGCGAGGGCACCGTTCTCCACCCAGTGCGTACCATCAGCTCCATGGGTCAGCGGCAAGGTGAGTTCTCCGGTGAGCGCTTTGTATCCCCATTGCTCAAGTTTGATATCTTGAATTTGTAACGAGCCCTCGCTCCACCGGATCTGAGCGGATGCGCGAGTGTCTTGCGTCTCTATTCGGAGGGGAGTTGTGGTCAGTGAATCGGGGGAGTAGTGCCCGCTGCAGTCTAAAATTTTTAGTTTCAGTTTATCCCAATTTGCATCGCGTAATTGCAGACTCCATTCTCCCTCTCCGACGAAATTGGCCAACGTTCCTTCTCCCTTCCAGATGACGTTAAGAGCGCCGCCTAATGGGGTGTTGATGCCGAGCTGCGCAAATAGAGGCCGCATTTTCTCGAGCTTCGCGACGGTTAAAGTGGCGTTTATTTTATAAGGAACTTCATTACTTATAGCAACTTCGCCTTGTGCGCGCAGGTGGTCTTGTGGCCCGAAGTCTAGCTCCAGTGTTTGGGCGGAAATGGTTTTATCCACAGAAAACGCCGTCATTCGCAGTTGGACGGGACCGAACGCTCCCCAGTTCAGGTTCGTGCCCAGAGCGTCGCAAGTGGTGGTGAGCGGACCAGTGCCGCGCTGGTTGGCGATGTTGATTTGTAATGAGCCTGTCACCGGTTGTCCGCGGATTTGCAGCTGTGCTGCGGACAGCGAAGGGCAATCGGCGTCGATCTGAATTTCGACGTCAGCCGCTTGCTTGTTCAGTGGCCAAAGCACTTCGCCTCGCACAACGTTTTGAGTATCTTTTAAGTGGATGTTCCAGACTCGGAGGGCTCCGTCTGCTACGGTCACTGCCGCCGTGGCCTCAGTGAGTGAGAGGGCGAGATCCGGAGTGCTCAAAACGGGGCGCGTCAGCGTGAGTACGGCGTTTCCTGCGACAGCGTCTATGCGATTCAGTGCCGCGATGGGAGACACGAGCGTCGCTTCAAGTTTGCCATTTTCCACGCAAATAAGGTTGGAGAACAGGTTCCTGAAATTGGATGTGCTTTCGATTTGAACTGCTCCGTGGGATAGATTTATTTTGGCGTCGACGGCTGCGAAACAAGCCTTCGGAGCGGGTTGCAGCGCGGGAATCCACTCTGAGAGATCTTCCGTTTCAAGGTGAAGACTTACGTCCGCTCGGAGGGTTTTCATATCGCTCAACTTTTCGGGCAACAGAATCGTACCGCTTGCGGCGGCCTGCGTTTTTGGGGTGTGTGCGTCGAGAGCCTCAATTTTAATCTGACTTTCCTTTAAGGCGGCGTGAAGTTTGAACGTTGCAGAGTTCTTGTGTGGGAGTGGTTGGGTGCCCTCGAAGTTCGCTTCGCCAGTCCAAGAGCTTGCTCGGGAAGGATCCCCTTGAAGTGCCACCGCCGCAGTGAGGTTTGGGAGTTGGTTAGAATTCCAGCCAAGAGCCAGGGCGAGGTCGTCGCAATCGAGTTTGTCGCATTGGAGGTCAATTTTCCAATGGGCCGGGTGGAACCTGCGTGCGAGTTCTGAGCCGATAAAGTGGGCCTGCAAGCGTCCCTCTCCGCACGTAATGGAAACCGCAGCTTCTGCAATGCCATGCTCTACGCGGGACGCATCTAGTTGAACTTCCTTGATCCAGACGTTGGAGCCGAGTTGCAGTTGTTCGAGCACAAATTTCCGGTTCGCATAACGAGTCTGGGCTTCTAATTTGCGAACCGGACCATTTGCGCCGATTTGGAGCGCCTCTATGCGGAGCGCGCCCTTTTTGTTCTGCTCCGCAGAGAACTCGCCACCTGTGAGACTAAAGATCTCCTGTTCTTTGGAGAAATTTACATTGAAGTCTTTGATGGTAACGGTGCTTATCGGCGAGGTTGAAAGCGAGACAAGTAGTGGGAGTAAAGATGCGAAAGAGGGGGCGGATGAGTGCTGTTCAGTGGGCGGTGATGAGGCCGAGGAATGCAAATTAAACTGCGCATGTTCTGAGTGAATCGTCTGTATGCAGGCCGCTGGACCGTGGCTAACAAGACGCAGTAGGCTGTAGTGAATTCTGAGTGATCCGATGCGCACTTCATCCACAAAAGGGTGCGGCTTGCTTACGGGAATTAGGCTTAGCGCGCTAAACGATAATTCCGATAAAACATTTCCAGAGATCTCAGTCTGGAGCTTTAAACCTTGGCGTTGAGCGACGTAGTTGAGCCCGATTGAAAGCGCGGCTCGCAGTAGCGGACGATGCAACAAAACGCATGAAACCGCGAAAGCTACAATTATCCATGCGATGCGATACCGGAAAAAGCGTGACCTTTCCGCGGGTGCAGGAAGAGGGTCTTGGGGCATGGTTAGGGAGTTTAATGGTAGCGCACGCCTGCCGCAAGAAGTCGCGCAGTTTGATCCGAGGAATAGGCGCCCTTTTGGCTTCCGAAGGATGGCGGGTTCTCGTAGTTCTCTTTAGTAGCTCAAAATTTATTGCACATGTGGAAAGGCCGTTTTCAGCAGCAAACCGCTGCACTTTTGCAGACCTATTCTGAATCTATTTCGTTTGATTGGCGGCTGTGGCCCTATGACATCGAGGGCTCCATCGCGCACTCCGCCGCCTTGGAAAAGGCTGGGTTAATTACAGCCGAAGAGCGCAGTGCTATTGTGGAGGGCCTGCGGGAAATCGGCTCTGAGATTGAAGCGGGAAATTTTAATTTCCGCCCAGACCTTGAAGACATCCACATGAACATCGAGGCGGAACTCACCCGTCGGATTGGAGACGCGGGTGCAAAGCTGCACACAGCGAGAAGCCGTAACGATCAAGTCGCACTGGACTTGCGACTATACCTTCGGTCTGAGTGTGTCGCTCTTGATTCGTTGCTCTCGGATTTGCAGTCCGCGCTGGTGGAACTCGGTGGACGTTACTCGGATATTGTCATTCCAGGGTACACTCACTTGCAGCGAGCCCAACCGGTTTATTTCGCGCATCACTTACTGGCGTATGTGGAGATGTTCCAACGCGATCGGGAGCGGATACTGGACTGCCGCAAACGTATGAATGTGCTGCCTCTCGGATCTGGCGCCATCGCGGGTTCGACCATACTTCTGGACCGCCATTTGGTGGCCGAGTTGCTTGAGTTTCCAAGCGTCACCCACAACTCGATGGACGCAGTGAGTGACAGGGACTTTGCGATCGAATTGCTCTCCGCACTGGCAATCGCTGCCATGCATTTGTCTCGCTTAAGCGAAGATGTGATCCTTTGGGCTTCAAGTGAGTTTCATTTCATCACACTCTCGGACGCTTTTACGACGGGCTCATCGCTCATGCCTCAGAAAAAAAACCCAGACGTGGCTGAGCTAACGCGCGGGAAAACCGGCAGGGTTTACGGGAATCTGATGTCGTTGTTGACTCTGATGAAGGGGCTGCCAATGACCTATAATCGTGATATGCAGGAAGATAAGGAGTCGGTATTCGACTCTGTGGATACAGTCAAAGCGGCCCTCGGCGTCTTCGCTCCCATGCTGCGCGAGGCTTCGCTCAACACGGCGCGTTGCGCAGAGGCTGTTGCCGATCCCAATCTGCTTGCGACGGATCTCGCCGATTATTTAGTGAATCACGGATTACCTTTTCGCAAGGCACACGAAGCGGTGGGGCGGGCTGTGGCACGCTGTGCGGAGTTGAAGTGCGAGTTAAATGAACTGCCACTTGCGGAGTATCAGGTAATCTCAAGTTTGTATGGAGCGGATATTCACGACGTGCTGCAGGTGCAGCGCTCGATGGAGGCGCGCAAGGCGGTTGGAGCCCCTTCGCCAGGGAACGTCGCTGCGGAATTGTCACGTTGGAAGGCGTTGCTGAGTAGAGAATAGTCAGTCATGGCGTTTCACGATTTTATCCGGGACGATGCGGGTTGGGCGACGCTGCATCGCGAGACGCTGTTTGAACACCCCTACCTCGCCGTGGAGAAAGTGAGGGTGTATTCGCCTGCGCGCCCAGAGCCATACGATTGGACCGTGTGTCAGCGAAAGGCGGGAGTCGTGGTGGCAGCGGAGTCCTTAGCTGGAGGTTTTGTTTTGGTGCGACAGGAGCGGGTTGCTGTGCGCGCTACTCTTTGGGAGTTTCCTGCGGGACAGATTGATCAGGGTGGGGTGCACGGTTGGAAGGACGTGCTCGAGACTGGCTTACGCGAGTTGCAGGAGGAAGCCGGTTATGAGGCAGGTGCCGAAGCTGAAGTCGTTCCTATACATCATTTTCTGAGCAGTCCGGGCTTCACCGATGAGCATTGTTATCAAATTTGGGTGAAGGGTGCGGTGCCAAGTGCGCTTGGTGTGAATCGGGATGCGAACGAGAGAATTACAGAAGTGCGCCTTTTTACCCCTTCCGAACTTCGAGCGATGGTTGCTTCCGGTGAAATCCGCGACGCTAACACGCTTTGCTGTTTAGCGCGTTTGTCGGCTCTTGGAATGCGTTGGTGATCGTGAGAAAACTGAGGCCGCGTTTCGCGCGCCGTGCGGCCTTACTTGCGAGCCTCCGGCGTGACGCTTAGGCCAACTGTTTTTTCCCCACGCAGCACTTTGATAGAAACGGGCTGTCCTATTTTGACCGCGTCCAACGCATAGGTGTAGTCGTAAATGTTCGCAACTTTTTGGCCTGCGAATTCCACAATAATATCTCCGCCTAATAGTCCGGCTTTTTCAGCAGGACTGCCCGCGCGAACGCCGCTGAGCTTCACTCCTTTGACCTCTGTCGCGTAGTCTGGTATTGAGCCGAGATAAGCACGCAAAGTTTCCCGCGAACTGGATTCCTGCTGAGCGGAGCGTTCAACTCGCGCAAAATCTGGGCGTTCAGGAGCCTCGGCGATGTCTTGGATCATGGCTGTAGCGAAGCGAGTAATGCGTTCCAAGCCAGAATAATCCAGCTTTTCAGCGGTATCTGTTGGGCGGTGGTAGTCCTCGTGGGAACCGGTGAAAAAGCTCAGCACTGGGATGCGGCGCGGATAGAAACTGGTGGTGTCGGTGGGCAGATAGGGGTCGTCTTGGAGTGTGAGATTAAATCCGGCTGCGACGTTCCGACGTTCGATAAGTTTGCGCCACGATTTTGAGGAGCCCACTCCCTGAAGGTTTAAGCGATTTTCACGCAAGCGTCCGACCATGTCGAAGTTGATGTACGCCACAACTTTACTTAGCTCTACAGGCGGCTTTTCTACAAATGCCGCCGATCCGATGAGCCCGATTTCCTCGCCGGACCAAAAGCCAAGTAAGACGCCGCGCTTAAAACGCTCCGGATGATTTGCACGCTCCTTGGCCAAAGCAGCTCCTGCTTCCATCAGCAACGCGGTGCCCGAGGCGTTGTCGTCTGCGCCAGCGTGGACGCTCTTTTCCTCGCCGGAACGCGCCAGTGAACTGGACTCTGCCCCGACCCCTAGATGGTCGTAGTGCGCGCCCGCAAGAATCCATTCCCCGGTGGAGTTTGGGCCCGGAGGAATCATGGCAATTACGTTGTGATCGATTCCTTTGCGGTGTTCGACTCCGGCTTCCAAACGGACTTTGATGCCGGGCAGCGAGAAGCCTCCTGGGACATGAGGGTTTTCGGTATCGAGGGCTTCTTGTACTTCTTTGAGAGATTTTCCTGTGCCGGCTAAAAGGGAATCTGCGACTGCATGATTGATCGAGTGCGCGAGAATGCCTGAGCCCGCAAGCGAGTTGTCTGAGGAGAGCCCCAGCAGTTCGCCGGGGTTTGTTGAGGCCGGGCCGGATACAACGAGCACCGCTTTCGCTCCTCGCTCGCGGGCCAGCATCGCCTTGTAGCGCAGTCCAGCGTAACGGTTTAATTGCGCTCGTCGAGGCGCCTCAACGCCCTCTGGGACGTAACGCAAAAGCAGCACAACCTTGTCCTTTACGTCCAAGCCGTCGTAGGAGTTGTAACGCTGCGTACCGTTCCCCTCCGGAACGGAAAGCCCGTATCCCGCAAAGACGACTTCAGCCTCCACACTGCCAGAGTCAGAGAAGGGCAGGGGACGAAAGTCTGTGTCGAGCTCGAATGTTTTTTCCTTCCCCGTGCTTAAGCTCGCGAGACGGTTGTGGTCCTTTTTAATTTCCACTCCGGCAGGAAATTCAAACTCCTGCAAAAACGTTTGTTCGGGTGCCTCGAGTCCTTTGTTTTTAAGAAAATTCGAAATCCAAGTCGCCGTGGCCTTTGCCCCAGCTGTTCCGGTGCGCCGTCCCTCCCGCTCCGGTGCCGCAAGCCATTGCACCTTCGATTGTAATTCTGGGCTTCGGATTTCTGGTGACGCTACGGCAACGCCACTTGTTGCTGCGGTTCGCAGAGGGCTGCCTTGAATGGCGTGAACTGCTGCCCCGTGATCCCAATCGGCTAGGTGAATGTTGGATTTTCCATCGCCGCCTCGGTTGGTGGTCCAACTTAGTTTTGTACCGTCGGGGGAGAAGACGGGAAGTCCGTCAAAGCCGGGAGTGAAAGTCACTCGGACAGGTTCATGCAAGCCGGCGGAGTCGACTATGAAGAGTTCGAAATTATCGAAGCCAAACTTGTTTGAGGTGAATACAATATACTGCTGTGAAGGGTGATAGTAGGGTGCCCAAGACATGCACGAAAAGTCGGTGACGCGTTGCACATCAGTGCCGTCGACGCGCGAGGTATAGACGTCGGCGTTCATTCCCGACGCGTCGAATCTACGCCACACGATCCGAGAACCGTCGGGCGAGAAAAACGGCCCGCCGTCGTAACCCGGGGTATGAGTGACTTGGCGCACTCCTGAGCCGTCGGCGTTCATCACATAAAGGTCTGCAAAGTAAGCGGGATCTTTTTCGAAACGCGCACGCTCTTCTGTGGAAAGTTTTTCCCGAGGATATGCGCCACGAGTCGAGGAAAACACGATGAGTTTTCCATCCGGCGAGAACGAGGCCTCCGCGTCGTATCCTGGAGCATCAGTGAGGCGCTCGAGGTCCGTGCCATCTGTGTTTGCGGAGTAGATTTCGTATTCGGGGTCATAGTCCCATGAATAGCGGCGTGTTTTTCCTGAAGCGCGGAACTCATTCTCAGAGGCTTCTTTGGAAAGGGTTTGAGGGTCGTGATGGGTAGAGGAAAAGAGGAGTCGTTTCGTTTGGGGCTGAAAAAACGCGCAGGTTGTTTTTCCATGACCTGGGGAGACGCGGAGTGTCTCGCCGGAGAGTAGATCAAGACGGTAGATCTGGTAGAATGGGTTGCCGGGTTCGCGTTCGCTTTGAAACACGAGGGCGTTGCCGTCTGGGTGATAGTAACCTTCCCCGCTTCGGTTGCCGTCAAAGACGAGTTGGCGGGCATTTTTAAGGAAGGTATTTTCCTCGGAACCACTTGCGGAACAGAGGAGAGAAGACACCAGAAAGCTCAGGATCAGCAGAGGGGCGCGCATCCGAGTATGGTGATCGAGCCGCTGCCTTGGTGCAAGCCGCGGTCGTCGATTGGATTCGTCGCTGGATTGTAGGGGCGACTCACTGTAGTTGGCATGGTGCGCATGACTATCCCCTTAATTTTACGCAAACACTGGCCATGGTTGGCAGCGGCAGCCTCGGGCGGGTTGCTGACTCTTTGCTTTGCACCGTGGAACTTGCCCGTTTTGGTTTGGTTTGCGCTGCTTCCATTGATTGCGGCTTTATGGTGGCGCGAGGGCGAGACGGAAGGCTATGCGTTTTGGAAGGCGCTAGTGTTAGGCTACTTGAGCGGCTTTATATTTTTTGCCAGCACGTTTCAATGGCTGGCGGCATTGGCGGATTTATTTGAGAATCCGGTGCTTAACGGACTTTCTCTATACCTTGCGGCGTATCTGGCCGTGTATCCGGCGATCTGGGCGTGGTTCATTGCGCGGCCACCGCGCCCGGGGAATAGTGCGATGGCGACGTCTTTTTACAATGTCGCCTTCGCGTTGCAGGGGGCGAGTGCATGGGTCCTGTTGGACTGGGTGCGTGGGTGGTTGTTTACTGGGTTTGGTTGGAATAGTCCCGGCGTTGCGCTGCATAACGATCTGGCACTAATCCAGATCGTAGACCTTGTGGGAGTGCATGGGGTGACTTTTGTGGTTGTGTTTTGTAACCTGATTCTGGCGCTGGCATTTCGTCGGATCAGACAGGAGGCATCCATCCGCGCGCTCCCAAACCTCCGGGGGGAATTCATGACGCTGCTTGTAATGCTCGGACTCTGCGTCAGTTATGGCATACGCTGCGTGCTGAAAAAGCCAGTGAGTCCCAGCTTCAGTTTGCGCACCGTCGCGGTCCAGCCCAACATTCCGCAGGACGAAAAGTTTGACCCGAGTGACGAAGATGCTGCGCTCAAAAAGCTGGACCGCCTGATGCAACTGGTCGAGGGATTGCAACCGCCGCCAGACTTAGTTCTATGGCCAGAGGCGGCCACCCCGCGCGGAATGTTTGCGGACGCGGAAAACTTTCGATTCACTCGCTCCCAAGTGGAGCGAAGCGGCGCCCCTCTTTTGTTGGGCAGTCTTGAGCCCGCTACCGCAGAGCCTGATGGCACAGGGGCGTTTTTTGAATACAACTCGGCTGTGCTGCTTGAGGGCAACAATGCTCCGCCACAAAGTTATCGGAAACGGCATCTGGTTCCCTTCGGGGAGTTTCTGCCGTTTCGTGACTGGCTCCCAAACTGGGTAAGGGTCTTGGTTCCCGGTGACTTGCGTGCGGGTGATGAGGCGAATTTACTGTTTTTAAGAAAACCGGCGGTGCGAATTGGCGCGCTGATTTGTTTTGAAGATAGCCTTGCCCAAGAAGCTCGCAGCTTGGTTAAGGAAGGGGCCCAATTGCTCGTAAACCTGACGAACGACTCTTGGTTTTCTATCAGTGCTGCGGCCGCTCAGCACCTCGCGAATGCAAAGTTTCGTGCCGTGGAAATGCGCCTGCCCCTTTTGCGCTGTGCGAACACCGGTGTGACGTGTTCGGTCGACAGTCTGGGACGGGTGGAACAACGGCTCGCTTCGTTTACCGAGGGCATCGACACCTTGGTGGTGCGAATTCCAAAGAACCCGGAGTTTACGTGGTACGCAAAGCACGGTGATAGTTGGCTTTGGCTATGCGTGGCGGGTGTTCTTACGGGCTTATCGAGGCGTTTGAGAAAGGCGGGTTAGGCCGGATGTTGAGTGTTGGCGGACGCAGCGTTTTTAATCAAAACGCGGAGCTCTTTTCGGAAACTGTGGAGTTTATAAAACCAGGTGCGCGAATTACTTAGGTGAGCTTTACAGCCCGGTAGGATGATCGATGAACTCCCATGGGAGGCTAAAACGCTCGGAGAGATGCGCCGCTAGCGCTTTTACTCCGAAAGTTTCAGTAGCGTAATGACCTCCATAAATGATGTTTACTCCAAGTTCTTCTGCGAGGGTATAGCTCCAGTGCGGTCCTTCTCCAGTGATAAAAGTGTCCACGCCGGCGGCTGCTACGCGTGCAATCTCAGCGCCTGCTCCGCCAGTGATTACGCCGACGCGTTTTGGGAACTCGGGCCCTCCTGGGCAATGGTGTACTGGAGAACCTAACGTGGTGGATAGGGAGTGAATAAGCGAGTCTCTGGAGACGGCGCAGTTGCCAACAAGGCCTACAGGCTGACCTTTACTTAGAAGGAACGGCAGTAAATCGGTGAGTCCCAAAGCGTTCGCCAGGATGGTATTGTTCCCGTAAACGGGATGGATATCCAAAGGCAAATGGGCGCTGTACACTGCAAGGTTCCCTAGAATAGCGGCCCTTATTTTTCGGTAAATCCCCCCAGTAAATGGCGCGGTATTCCAAAAAAGTCCGTGATGCACCAGCAGAAGATCTGTGCGCCGTTCTGTCGCCTGAACCAAGACGGCTTCGCACGCATCCACCGAGGCAGCGATGCGGGTTACGCAGCCATTATTTTCCAAATGCAAGCCGTTCAAAGCCTGCGGGTAGTCCCCGATGGTTCGAATGGAAAGAAGTTCGTTCAGGTGATTGGTGATTTCAGAAAGCTTTGTCATGGCGTTGGCCCGAGTTTTAGATGAATGGCTTTGGGCTTTTGGTAAAGCGGGTTTGGCAATGTAAAGGGTCTACCACAGTTTGGGTGTAAATCTTGCAGCGCGCGCTTGCCCGTGGGCGCGGCGGCGTTCTACATTTTCCGCCATGGCTCATAGCGTCTACCATCCCTCAATAGAAGGCGCCCAACACGGCGCAAAATCTCTTTCTGAATTCCTCGCTTACGCGAAGCGCTCTGGCGCGGCGGGAGCGCAGCCCAGCAATTACATGCTCCAAGAGGGCGACGGCTTCAAAAAAGCAAAAGACATTCAGGATGCATTCGCACAGAGCGGATTGTGTCTGGATGGGGTTTCCGGCCACTGCCCGATTTGGGTACACACCACAGCTTGGACGGGATCGCCTACGATCCGGCCCTTTATACCGGCGGAAGTTGCGCTAAAGTCTCCCGAAGAAATTGAAGCGTGGGCAGAGAACTACATCTTGCACCTTCTTGATTTGTTGGCGGAATTAAACATGAAAGTGTTTCCGATGTTTTGGGGTGTGGCGTTTGGTTGGGAAATGGCGAGTGGCTATCCATGGGGATTCTGGGCTGGCCCAGGATATGATATGGTCAAGGAAGGCGAAGAGCGTTTCGTTCAGAAAACAGCCAAGATTCGCGCTCACGCACGTGAATTGGGTATCAAGCTTTGTCATGAGATTCATCCGGGGACAGCGGCAGCAACGGCCGATGAATTTTTGCGGCTCGTCGCATTGTGTGACGGCGACGCATCGATGGCCGTGAACGCGGATCCGTCCCACTGTTGGGAAGGGGAGTCTTTCGAAAGCCGCTTCCTGAAAGTTGGGCCATGGGTATATGCCTGCCACATTAAGAACCACACCGTGCGTCAGGGCTTCCCGCTTCGCTCAATGGAACCGCTTTGGGCTAACCGCGCCATGCAGTTCACGGATCTAGCGACGGGCGATCTCAACATGCAGCGCTATGCCGAGTTGATGCTGCAAATCGGCTATCCACAGCGTTATTGCAAGCTGACTGGGGCCGCATCTGCGCCGCTCGTGGTGGAGGCTGAAAGTGCGCACAAGGATTTGGATTACACGAGCGCTAACGGGATCGCCTACGTCCGTGATCATTTTCAGTGGCCCTCGGCTGCCGGTTCCTTCGAAGACGGGATGGGCGCTTAGCGTCGTGCTCTGAAAAATGGCGCAGGTTGGAAGCCTGCGCCGGCGCTAGCGGATTAGCGGGGTCTTAGTTGGCCCCGCAATCTTTAATGGGCGCTACATGCGCTCTGGAACCTCGATACCAAGCAGTTGCAGGCCTGTCTTCAAAAGACGTGCACTTAGCTCGCAGAGCGCGAGACGACTTGCGCGTAGGGAGCCCTCGGACTTCAACACTGGGCAGGCTTCGTAAAAGGCGTGGAATGTGTTTGCGAGTTCGTAGAGGTAGTTCGCCAGCGTATTGGGGCGATGGTCCACCAGCACTAAGGGCAGCACCTCTCCAAACTGCAGTAGACGTTTTCCTAGAGCCAGTTCCGCGGGCTGTTCCAGCGAAATAGGTTGGGCTTGGTCCCACGCAGCGCCAGCCTCCGTGAGCTTGCGAAAAATGGAACGGATACGGACGTAAGCGTTTTGAAGGTACGGGGCTGTGTTGCCCTGAAAACTGAGCATTCGTTCCCACGAGAAAACGTAATCGCCTTGCCGGTGCGGTAAGAGGTCGGCGTATTTGACCGCACCAATTCCAATGACGCGCGCGATTTCACGACGCTCATCCTCGCTCAGTGTCGGGTTGCGCTCCGAGACTTGTGCGAAGGAGCGCTCTTCTGCCTCGTCGAGCAAATCGGCAAGGCGGATGGTCTCGCCCGAGCGTGTTTTAAAAGGTTTACCGTCGTCGCCGAGGATGGAGCCAAACCAAACGTGCGAACATTTTACGTGTTCGGCGGCATCCGGTTGCCAGCGCTTGAAGATTGCGAAGAACTGCCGGAAGTGGAGCTGCTGCCGCCCGTCTGTTACATAAACAATTTCGTCGGGACGCCACGTTTCAATGCGGTACTGCAACGTGGCTAGATCGGTGGTGGTGTAGTTGGCTGCCCCATCGCTTTTGAGCACAAGGGCGGGATTGTCCCTCCAGCCGTCCTTATCCTTAATGAGGAAGGGATCCTGTTCCTGGGGAAGTTGTCCGTCGGAGAAGACGCAGACAGCGCCGTCGCTCTCTCGAGCAATGCCCTTAGAACGAAGTTCTTCCACAACGGGCTTGAGGCGTTCGTTGTAAAAGCTTTCTCCAAGTGTGAAGTCAAATTTAATGCCGAGACGACCGTAAATGGAGTCAAACTGGGATTGAGACAGACGAATCATTTCGTGCCACAAGGCGAGGTTTTCCGTGTCGCCAGCCTGAAGTCTGACCAACTCGCTCTTTGCCGCATCCAGAACGGCGGTGTCTTCCTTGCAACGCGCGCTCACATTTTTGTAAATGCGTTCCATTTCCGCGAGTGGATCGTGGTCTAGGGCGGCAGTGTCGAGGATCGTTTTCCAACCGTGCAACAGCATCCCAAACTGGGTGCCCCAGTCACCGATGTGATTATCGCGAATGACGTGGTGTCCAATAAACGTCGCAACACGCGCGAGTGAGTCACCCAAAATCGTTGAGCGTATATGGCCTACGTGCATCGGTTTAGCCACGTTCGGTGAGGAAAAGTCGATGACAATGCACCGCGGTGTTGCCGGCCTAGGCACCCCAAAGGTTGAGTCGTTTCGGAGTTGCTCCACACGTTCCTGTATCCAATCCGCGCGCATCGTAAAGTTTAGGAACCCCGCGCCTGCGATTTCCACGGTGCTGCAAATATCGTCTGTTTGAAGTTGGGAAAGGATTTCCTGGGCCACCGCGCGGGGATTGGCTCGGCGACTTTTCGCGAGCAGCATCGCCGCATTGGTTTGGTAGTCCCCGAAGCGAGTGTCAGAGGCAGGCGTGACGCAAAGTGGTACTTCGCAGGGCTCTGTGACAGCGGCGCGCAGCCGTGCTTCAAGTAGAGCGGGAATAATTTGCATAGGTGGGGCCGGTAAAATGTTAGGAGGCTGAGGCTTTCTAACGTAGCATCAACCTGCTAGAAATCAGCTTATGGCTAAGCAGCAGGAGTCTGAAGTTAAGTGGTTAAAAGAAGTCGAAGAGCACAATTTCCCCGCTGCGGAATCGTATTTAAGCCTTCTTTATCCCAAGGTGGAAGCACAGCGGCTAGCGACCAAATTGAGGAAGGTGGAGCTGACGGAATTCAAGGCGAAGGATATTTTCCGGGCCTCGCAACTTTCGCTTCTGGGCGTCAGCAATTTTCATGTGGAGCGTGATCGGAAGAAGATCAGAAAGGGAGTGGCGCTATCACCGATTTTGCTGGTGCGCGACTTGGCGCATCGACGGACGGTAGTTGCGGACGGATATCACCGTCTGTGTGCGGTTTACGGATTTGATGAAGACTGCTGGATCCCGTGTAAGATTTTTTAATAGGGAACGTTAAATTCGCAAAAAGTTCTCCAAGAGATGTTTGCCTTCTACCGTTAGGATGGATTCTGGATGGAACTGTACTCCGTGGATCGGGTGCTCTTTGTGGCGCAGTCCCATGATTTCCCCCTCCGCCGTATCAGCGCTCACTTCGAGACAGTCTGGGAGTGATTCGTGGCGCACGATAAGCGAATGGTACCGTGTGGCGGTGAACGGGTTTGGGAGACCTGCGAAAACTCCGGTGGAGTGGTGCCTGATGGGCGAGGTCTTGCCGTGCATGAGGCGTCCCGCGCGAACGACCTCACCTCCGAAAACTTCGCCGATGCACTGGTGCCCGAGGCAAACACCCAAAAGAGGCAGGCGCGCTCCGAAAGTGCGGATGACGCTGTTGGAAATGCCCGCCTCTGTGGGGGAGCACGGGCCCGGAGAAATGACGATTCGTTCGGGCTTCATCGACTCGATTTCTGCGAGAGAAATCTCGTCGTTACGCTTCACAAGGATCTCCGCGCCTAACTCGCCAAAGTACTGGACGAGATTGTACGTGAAGGAATCGTAATTGTCTATAACCAGAAGCATAAAAGTAATTTGCGTCAGTGATTCGCGGGCTCAGTCGAGCGCGCGCGCACGATAGCGGCCATCATTCCCATCGCCTTGTTGACGCATTCCTGATGTTCGCCTTCAGGGGTGGAATCCGCGACAACTCCGGCGCCGGTTTGCACATAAGCGTGGCCGTCCTTGAGCACTACGGTGCGCAGCGCTATGCAAGAGTCTGTGTTTCCATCAAATCCGAAATAGCCTACGGCTCCTGCATAAACGCCGCGTTTATGTTTTTCGAATTGGTTGAGCAGCTGCATCGCGCGGATCTTTGGTGAACCGCTAACCGTGCCCGCAGGAAAGGTGGCGCGCATCACGTCGAAGGCGGATTTGTCGGGACTCAACTCGCCTTCGACATGCGAGACGATGTGCATGACGTGGCTGTAGCGCTCGATCGTCATGAAGTCGGAGACTTTAACAGAACCGAACTTAGAAATCCGACCGACATCATTTCTGGCAAGATCCACGAGCATAAGGTGTTCAGCGCGTTCTTTTGGATCAGCCAAAAGGTCAGCAGCATTGGCGTCATCCTCGGACGGTGTTGAACCGCGGCGTTTGGTGCCGGCGATGGGGCGAATATCGACGCGCCCACCAGTCACGCGAACGTGCACTTCTGGAGAGGAACCAACCAGAGAGAAGCGTCCAGCTAGGTTAAGGCAAAACATGTAGGGTGATGGATTAACGTCTCGCAGAGTCCGATAAAGGGTAAGCGCGTCGCCGGTATATTCTGTTTCAAAACGTTGCGATGGAACAATTTGAAAAATATCGCCCGCCCTGATGTATTCCTGACAGGCGCTAACTGTCGCCATGTATTCCTCTCGGGTGGTATTGCAACGGGCCTCGGCTGGAATGGCAGGTTCCTTTGGGACAGGTAGTTGCGGGAGGGCTGCGGGCTGGGCAAGACGCGCCAAAATGTCGCCGACCCTCGTCGTCGCGGAGGTGTACGCAGCGTCCGCATCCTCGGGCGAGGGCACGTGGGCGTTAACCAAGACACGCATCCGCCGAGAGCGATGGTCAAAGATGAGTACGGCGTCGGTTAGGAAAAAAAGTGCGTCAGGTAGGGCGAGGGGGTCGGGTTGAGGTTCACCGACTGAAGGCTCGAAGAAACGTACCGCATTGTAGGATAGAAAGCCGACTGCGCCGCCCGTAAAGCTTGGGCCGGTAATATCGTCCAGTCCGGGAGGCTTGACGCGACGATAGACGCTCAAAAGGTTCTCGAGCTCGGTGAGCGGATCGCTTTGAGAAACAAACTCCCGCGTCTGGCTGTGTTCGGTGATCCGCACGGTGTTTCCAAGCGTCTCGATAACTAACGCTGGATCCGTTCCCACGAAGGAATAACGACCTGCCTGTGCGCTGTTTTCCGCAGATTCCAGTAGAAAACTGTACCCGCCAGAGTCCAGTTTTTGGAAGGCAGAGACGGGCGTTTCGGCGTCCGCGAGCAGTTCGCACCAAACGGGTATCAGGTTGCCCTGGGTCGCGAGTTCACGAAACTCTGGAAGGGACGGCGAGAGTGGCGGAAGGGGCATCGTTAGTGCTTGGCAGCGTATGTTTCGGTTGGATCGAAGAGGCGGGTTTCCGTGACTTCGAGGAAATTACCGTTGCGATCGATCTCTTGGAAAAAGCAGGACTGGTGGCCGGTATGGCAAGCGCCGCCGGTTTGTTCCACTTCAAAAAGGAGCGTGTCCATGTCGCAATCAGCGTGGAATTTGACTACCTTTTGGGTGTGGCCGCTGGTTTCTCCCTTGAGCCAGAATTTTTGGCGGGAGCGGCTCCAGTAGTGCATGAGACCGGTGTCCAGAGTGGATTGAAGCGACGTCGCATTCATCCATGCCATCATGAGGACGCGACCGGTGGACGCGTCTTGAACGATCGCGGGAATGAGTCCGTCCGTGGTGAATTTCAAGGGTAGGTTCATGCGTTAAAGAAAAACGGACGTGTCGTATAGCAGGGCCGCGCATGCGGTGCCAGTACGGAGGTTGGCGTTGTCTGAATCAGTCGTGGTTTTGCGATAATCAGCTGACATTTTTGATTCTCTGCCTTTGATTCGAGAAATGCGACTCGATCTTTGGCTATGGGCGGTGCGCGCCTTCAAAACCAGACCTCTGGCTGTTGCTGCCATCAAAGGGGGAAAGGTGAAGGTCGACGGACTCTCTGTAAAACCGGCTCACACCGTGCGCCCCGGTCAAAGGATTGCGGTTCAGATCAATGCCAATGAAACGCCTTGGGTGCGCTCTCTCCTCGCCGTTGACTTTCCTCCGTCTCGGGTGGGAGCCAAATTAGTGCCTCAATATGCCGAGGATATCACTCCAGTTGAGGAGCTTGAGAAATCCCGTTTGCGTGCTCCGCTGGCCCAGGGACGACGCCCCCCAGGGAGCGGACGACCCACAAAATTGGAGCGCCGCTCGATAGAGGAGCTTTTTGAGTAAAAAACATTAAGGCGTAAGCCGTGACACCACCGGCTTTTTGAATCCTTGCCGAAGATAGGCAGGATCATTCTTACCCGGTCAAACTCCGAGCTTTCGGAGTGTTTTCGCGACTCCACAGTTGTCAGCGAATCATGCTATTTTTCGTGAAAACTTGAATCGAACAAGTCGTCTGTGAATACATTGCGCTAAGCCCCGTATCTTCAGTGATCCAAACGACGTCACCATCCGGTAGCAGGGAAGCGAATTGCCATTTCGAACCCAAACTGTTTAGCTTGAGAAACTCTTCGATTTCACGCTCGGGAATGGGTAAAGCGCGGTTGCGTGCGGCTGGGTCTAGTTTCTGGAGGAATACTCCGTCGGCCTTTCCTGCGGTAAAGGTGATAAAAATCTTTTTGCCCTCCTTTTCAAACAGAAGCCCTTTGTCTGAAACTTTTATCGGCTTACCGTATCTCTGAATGCACTTTTCTGGAGTGTCTCCAATGCGTGCAAAAACGTTTTGAAGGCCGCTCAACAAGAGAATGACTGACGCTGTAAGGAGTAGACGCACTGAATTATCTATGGTGAGGTTCGATGGTTTGTTTAAGCAAATTTACATGCTGCTTACAATTGTAAAATGCAATTAATTGCATTTGTTTAGCCTGCATCAGGCTCTAATGTGCTTGTTAATATCTACTAAACCCTCTTATGTCGGATCGCGCCACGGCGTGGACTTTCAGGAGCAGTTGCAGTTAGAAACGTCTCGCCTTTTTGATTCGGTCACTCTAGCTCGAACCGGTTTCGAGTTCCGAAGTATCACCATTGGCCCATTCGCTGACAGAAGCCCCCTGCGTTATCTCTATGAAAAGGCCCGCAATGGTTTGGACCATTTGTATTTTCTATCTCTTTTCTGCCGGATGGACATTGTTATCTTACCTTCTCATCTACCTCAGATTGATTCCTTTGAATGAAGTGCAGGATGCCTACTTCCGATCGCTGACGACTTTTAACTATGTGTCGACTACTGTGATAGCCGCATCGAATCTCGTTGGGGCCATTCTTTTGTTTCGTCTGAAAAAGGAGGCTTTTCAATTTTTTGTCGCGGCCTTTGTGATTAGTCTTGCGATGACTGGATATGAGATCGTCGCTAAGAATTGGATTGGCGCGATCGGCGGCCCCGGGTTGGTTGGGACTGTCTTTGGTTGGGGCACCAGCGTCGCGATTATCATTTACTCAAAGCGCCTCACCACGAGTCAGCCCAATGAACTAAAGTGACGGATCCGAACGCACTTTGCAGACCGTGGCGGTTTTTTCCAACGCAAGGGAGCGGTTGCGCGTTAGTCCAATTACCAACACCCAACCGCTACGAGGCCTTTTCTGCATGAAAAGTGTAGAATGCGCCGGCGGCAAAAAATGTGCCGGTCTCGTGGGCCTCTAGCATCTGCTTTACCCACGCCTCCCCCTCGGCTTCGGAGAGAATACCGAGGGCGGGGATAAGCCGCGCAAAGCCCCTCACGCTGGATAGCCAAAAATCTCCCCTACCACATTCTGACAATACGTGGGATCGGTGCGAGCGAAGTTGGAAGCCACCGGTTTTAAGGTAACGCGGCATCTGGCGGCAAATGTCGGGATGCGAGGCGATGGCCGAAGTTAGTCGGAAATCGCATTCCCGCATTCTGGAATATTCCGGCAGGCCGAAGGTGGTTCCTGCGTGATCAGCATCAAACACGATCAGACGCCCTTTGGTTTTCAAAAGACGAGCAGCTTCCTCGAGTGTCGCTTCGGGATTAGAAACGTGACTCAAGAGAGTATGCATGATGATAACATCAAAAGTCTCGCTCGAGTAGGGTAGGCGCTGAGGCTCTACCTTGTCCCAATGGATCCGAGTCCCCTCACTAAGGGCCTGAGCCGATTCGAGTAAGCGGCTGCTGATATCTGCACCGTAAAGATCAGAATCTGGATGTAAAACTGGCTCCAGAGCCCGAATGACCACGCCCGTGCCACAGCCAAAATCCAGAACAACCAACGGCCTATCCTTTGGTATTTCCACGATATAATCTCGGATCATCCCCTCAAAAACGGAGTGCTTCGCCCGCTCCTCAAGCCTTGTAATCATGGCTTGGAGTGTGGTGTCGCTTTGCTGGTCGGGGTTTGTGTAAGGATCCATGAGGTGCCATTGGAAAATGGAGATGACCTAACCGGAATGGTCTAGATCTGAATTAATGCACCCTCGTACAGACTGGAAACCGTGTTGGGAGGGAAAAAGCAAATGCTCTTTACTCGACCTCTGCGGTGAAACTCAGCTGCACGAGAAGGGGGCGCGGGTATGAAGAGGGGAAGTTCCTAAATTATTTGGGAACGCTTTGCCAGGTTACCTCGAGCGGTTGGCCGGAAGGGATTACTTGGACGAGGATCTTGTCGGAGTGGATTTCGAAGGGAGGTTTTTCGCCGCTCTTTTGGTATCGCACCAGAACGTCGGTCGGTTGATTGGCTGGAATTACGACGGTAAGCGGATCATGGAAGACGGCGGGATCGAGGGAGCACTCCAACGTGAATTCCGCGCGGCCCGCAGACGCCGATGCTGTGAGCGTGGCTGCATCCCGTTCCATGGTGTAGCGGCTTACGTGGGCGAAGGTGTCGCTCCAGAGCACGTCTTCCCTGGAGCGAAGGTACATGAGGTGATCCTCCAGGATGTCAGGTCCGGATAACGCATTATAACCTTCGGTGACGGCGTGCATCATCCAGACGAGAGCTTCGCCCTTTTTGAGGTAGCGGTCGACCATCGCGTTGGCCTGCGCGGCGGTGAAGTCCTTGCTCGTGGGCGGCCAGGCTCCGAAGCGTTCGCAGCGTTCGCGGATGACGGGATGGTATTTATGTCCGGCTGCGCGAACCACGTCGCTGGTGCCGTTACCTGGCGTGGCGAACGTGAAGGGCGCGACGCCGATGCGTTCCTTAATGGCGTCGTAGGCCTTGGCGATCTGCTCGTCCATCTTTGCCGCCTCTAAGTCAACTCTTTGGCCGTCTTGGATTTTCGTCAGCGGGATATGGGTCCAAGTGTGGTTAGCAATCTCGTGACCCTGCGCCGCCAACTCCTTCAGGCGAGGCCAACTGATGCCACCATGGTCGCCAGGCTTCTTTTTTGTCGCCTCTTCGTTGGTCTCAGGCGTCAATCCTGGAATGACGTAAAACGTCGCCCTGATGCCATATTGATTGAGCAGCGGCACTGCAAAGTCGTCCTGATTTCGCAGACCGTCGTCGAGCGTCATCGAGACGGCCGCCGTGCGATCACCCTTGAACTTTGCAATCCGGATGGCGGCTCGGTTTTGAGCAGAATCCGTCTCAGCGGCCTGTGCTGCGGTTAGGGTGGTCAGCAGCAGGGCGGCGAGCCGTGTTAATCTACGGTTCATTTCTTTTCAATGGGAGCGCCGAGGTTAGCGGCGGGCGTGGATTTTCCAGCCGGATTGGCGATGCCGGCGTGTTCCATGAGGAAGCGGTTTCGCAGTTCGGCGAAGCGGGGGCTTTGGTTATGACCAATGAGCGGGGCGAGGTCGAGCTGCTTGGAGCAGGGGAGTGAGTTGTAGATCGAGAGCACGGTCGTGGGCGGGCACGCGGGGTCGATTAGGCCGCCGCTCATAAGTACGGGAACTTTAACGAAGCGGGCGAAGTTGACCGTGTCGTAGTAGGCGGTGGCGGCGACGATCTTGGGGTCGGGTGTTTTTTTGTCGCGGCCCATGATGAGATTGCTCGGCGCGGCGTCAGGCCGTCCGTGGAGCGGTCCAGTGTGCTCGCCGAGCGCCGGCACGATGCTGACAACGGCGGTGATGCGAGGATCAAGCGCGGCTGCGATGAGCGCGAGGCCGCCCCCTTGGCTGGCGCCGGAGCTGATGATCGCCTTGTGATTCCATTCCGGAAGTGAGGTCATGTAATCGATACTGCGCACCATGCCGGTGAATACCGCTCGATAGTAATACGTCATGCGGTCGTCGCTTCCAAGGTACGGATAGCCCATGAACTTTTTCCACTTAGCCTCATCTTCGGCTGTGCGCTCCAACGGCATGTCGTGGGCGCTCATGTCCAGCGCAAGGAACCCCAGGGCCGCGTTGTTGATGACCCAGCGGGATTCTTTCAGGCCGTTCGCATGCACGCCCATGCCCGGCTGAGAAATCATGATTGGGAGGGAGGTCGCCCCCTTTGGCTTGGCTAGATAGCCGTAGGAGCGTCGACCGTCGATGTTGGCGAAACTCACCTCGAAGAGTTCGATGTCCGGGTTAGGCTGTTCCACCGGAGACACTTTAGGGTCTAGGGGGATACGGGAGAGTCCGGAGGTCTGTGCATCCCAGAATTCCTTAAAGTCCGTTGGGAGCTCCGCCGTAGGCGAGATGTTGTATGGCTCGAAGGCTGCACCCGCCATGCCGATGCCGAGCGTCGCCGCTTCCTTGGTCGAGGTGATTTGGAACCGCAGCACCCCAGGTTGTTCCAAAGTTCCCTCCACGGTCGCCGTGCCGTTCGTCAGCGAAACGGTGCCTTGCTTAAGGAGTTTCGCGCCATCGAGGGTCAGCATCCATTCGAGTTCGGTCGGCATGCTGGGAGACTCGGCGGCCAAGCTAACGAGGAAGTAGACCTTTTCGCCGATTTTGTATTGAGCGTCGGGATGATCGGTCGACGCCTTAATCCAAGTGTTGGGGTTGACGGGCTTGGCTGGCTCGGCGGCCGACAGCGAACAAACGCCGACGAACAGCAAGGACGACAGGAAAAGATAAGCGATGCGCATCGATTTGTACTCAGGGTTCAAGATGAAGAAGAGCCTTGGCCCTCTGCATTTTTTCGAAGGGGATAGGCTCGAAGCTGGGGATTTCTTTGAAGATTCGGGAGTCGGGGCGGAGCGTGTAATCGCCAGCGGCTTCGTCGACGAAACCGGGGGCGGTGTCGATGGACGCGTTATGGTGGCGGTAATTCTTGTCTGGGTAGCGCGACGGGTCGATACCTTCGTCGTTGCCGACGAGGGCGTTATTGAAGACCCAGTTGAAGAGGGGGGTAGCCTCGTCTTTCTTCGTGACGATGTCGGCGTAGAGTTGTGCGAACTCGGGATACTTGACGGAGTAGGGAGGTCGGGTTACGTCCACATCTTGGGTGAGCATACCGAGGTTGGCTCGGAATGTGGCGGCGGTCTTGGCGAAGTCTGCTCCGTCGTCGGTTTTTACGCCGGGGTTGTCGATGAAGAGGTTGTTGGAGATCTTGTGGAGATGTCCTTCAGTGACGCCTATGGCTGAACGTGAGAAGGGCTTGAAGGTGCGCCCGATATTGCGGCGAAACACGTTGCCGTAGACCTCGACGCCATGCGTGCTGTTGTCGAGGTAGAGGGTGCAGTTTTGGGCATTGTGATCGGAGTTGCCCCGCTCGTTGTCATGAAGGTAATTATGCCGAATTCGGTTACCGAGCATGCCGGGATTCTGCCGCGTTTCTATGACGCCACCGTCTTTCGAACCGGTCAGTCCGTGGGCGATTTCATTGAAATGCATCAGGTGGTCGTTCCCTAAGAAATAGAGAAGGCCTCCCTGGTTGTGGTGTAAGTAATTCCCTTCGACGATGTTGCCACAGCCGTCGACCATCACAGCTTCAGCGTACATGTGCAGGCGGCGATCGTTGTGGTGGAT
>Ga0114967_10000967_pt1 | contig 24160 bp, 15 predicted proteins | sample M_130628_MF_Meta_FD_92639 | JGI IMG/M metagenome (GOLD analysis project Ga0114967, IMG submission 92639) | Freshwater microbial communities from Lake Montjoie, Canada to study carbon cycling - M_130628_MF_MetaG | ecosystem: Environmental > Aquatic > Freshwater > Lake | place: Lake Montjoie...
ACACCTTGAACCTGATCCTCTGTGCCTGGGTTAACTCCTAGGAATACCGGAGTAATTTCTTTTCTCAGATCTTGCACCGCCTTTGCGCAGTACCCGCCCCTAACGCGCTGGTTAGTCTCCGCCCATCCAAGATAATCCCTCATCCTTGCCGTACTGCCGTAGTAAACGGAGCGTGGTTTCCCACCGGGGCGCTCTGTCGTTGCTTTGTATAACTCTGGGTCTATGGCATTTTTAATGACGCGAATGTTGTCATTAAACCTTGCATATCTCTTACCAATGACATTGGTAGATGTTGTTACAAGATCTGCTCTCTTTGCCATCTCCTCGATGAGCGGCTGCTCTGGAATAATGTCTTTGATGTAACCGTTCCAAGACCTGATACTAAAGTGGTCGTCGTCGGTTTCGTAGACAATAGCCTTGTCGTGTGCCGCAAGCCGAAACGTTGGCCATAGCAATCGCGTAAGAAGATCTCGCTCCTTTGCCGGGCCGTGCTCATGTTTGGCTGCTTCAGTATAATTAAATGTGACAAACGAGCAACTCTTATTCTCGCAGGCAAGCGTAGTATTGTAGTACCTACGGAACACCACAACGTCTGCCCAATCAATATCTTGCGCGTTAACTTTGATCAACCCCTTTTGAAAAGCTTCTGGGAACGGCATTTTGTTTGCGCCCTCTTCAAACTCAAAGTTTACGTTGTTAATTCCCCTGTAATCCACCCCTAATTTTGACAGTTCTTCCTTAAACTGGTAGCCACGGAAGTATGCACATGGGCCGTCCTTAACATCTCCCCAAACTAAAACCTTGAGCATAGATCCCCCTTTCTCTCTTGCCTTTCGGCGGGGGCGCACGTGGCGCCCCCGCCTACTCGGATAAGCCTAGATCTTAGCTGATCGAGGCGGTCGTGCGGAGAATGCGGTAGCGTGCAAGACCGAGTCCTGCGGCGGTGCCGTTATCTCCGTCTGCGGTGCTCTTAGCCACATGAAGCAACTTGGAACCAAATCGCATCTTATAGCCAAGGAGCGAGACCTGCGCAAGCGGGTCAGTGTGGTCGCCACCTGGCGCCACGAAGTACGACTGCAGCGTCTGGCTGTCACCGATGGTATAAGCATCAGGGGCAAGGAACAGGGCGCTGTAGTTTGCACCGGTTGAAGAATACGTCGTTGGGGCTGCACCGGTGGCGCGGAACGCGTCCGAAGACACGATAATGCGGCACTGGCCAAAGCGACCAATCTCGTTCGTAAGCGCCGGAAGATCCGACACATACTTGTTCAACTCAATGAAGCCGTTTGTGCTCGTGTCCGTCACGAGGTCAAACTGCTGGTTAGGGTGAATAATCAGGCGATAGAAGCCGTCCGCGAATGGAGCGACATTGTTCGCAAGAAGATCCGTTGCCATGCGCTTGACCAGCCAACCGTTAAGGTTGGTAGTAACCGCAGTGGTTGCGTTCGTGGTAACCGTCGCTGTACCAGTCGCGCCCTGAATTGCCGCCGTGCGGGCGGTGCTGTGAATGGTATCGCGGACAAGCGTGTCCATGGTGCGCGTTGCCTGATAGGCAATGCGCTCGGCGCCGATGCCAATTAGGTCGTGCGGTGAATCAAGCTGGGCAAGATCGCTTACCGCAACTGTCTGACCGTACTGTGCTGCCGTAAAGAACTCGGACGAAATCGTCAGAGCCTGGTCGGTTGGCGGAACGCCTTCCGTCAACGGCGTTGTGTTAAGTGAAAGATCTGCGTATCGAGCGTATCGGATCGTATTCGTACCCTTTACGAAATAGCCTGGGACATACATCCCCGGCATTGCGTGAACGGCACGAGCTCGGAGCTCTTCAAGCGCACGCGCCTGAACGAGTTCCTGTACGAGAGCCGCAAAACCCGACTGGGTAGTTGAGCTTCCGTTGTAAGCCACGTTTACTCCTTATTATTCTTTAAATGGGTTTCCCGACTTTTTCAGTTCTTCAAAAACGTCAAAGGCGGTTCGCTTATGTGGAGCCTGCGACTGACTCTTAAGCGGTGCATTTACATCCACGAAAGCATCTGTAGTCTTCTCGTTTGCCACCGACTTTATAAACTTTTCAAACGCCTCGGCGCGAGCCTCGGTGTCAAGTCCGTCAGTGTCATTTGCAAACTGAGCATACAAAGGATGCTTCTGTGCAATGTTTTCTCTACGGGCGGTTTCCCGTGTCGCGGTGAGTTCTTGCTCCAACTGATTAGCGCGAAGATGCGCCTTTTCCAACTCGGACATATTGGCAAGTTCGGTCTGAGCCTTCCACTTTCGCAGTTCCTCAAGTTCCAAACCCTTAGCCTCTAGTTCCTTCTTGGTTACCGTTAGAGCCTGATCCTTGCCAGCCAGGCGCTTTCTCCAAGTGGCCACGTCTTCGTCGGGAGAAGTGGATACTGCTACCGGTTGCTCAACCGGGGCAGTCGACTGCTCCTCAACTGGAGTAACGACTTCGTCAGCCATACTGACTCCTTTACTTTATTTTGCGGCTAGTTATAGGCAGCCGCTCCCCTTTTATTCTGGTGAAAGGAAGTCCCCAATGTTGTCTAGAACACTGGTAGTTGGGCTTCCGGTGAGGAAGTTCTGGATATCGCTAATTGCCTTAACGGCAAGTTCTGGGCCAGCAGCCCACCCTTGGCTACGCTTCGCCGTTTCAAACACGGACGATGTAAGAGCACCTGGGATCTGTTCAAAGTCGTTCTTCGCAATAGGTCGCATGATCCCATTTCGGAACCAGTACGGAAGACTGACGCTAACGTCCGTTGGGAAGCCTGGCAGCAAGCCGTTCAGGAAGAACAACAGCGGAGGCCGACTTGCAACGTACTGCTGCAGTTGAGGGCTATCCTCAAGTGATGCGGCAATGTAGTCAGAAATCTTATTGGTCTGGAATGCCCCAAGGAACGGAGCAAAGCCACCTTCAAATGGCGCATACTTAAACATTGCGTTAAAGAATGCTGGAAGGATCTTACCCCACATGTACGAAATTGGGTATACCCCAAGGTACGGGTGGTTGAGAGTCCTTTCAACTGGGGACTTATACATTGAGTAGAACTGCTCGCGTGATGCCACGCTTGCGCCTTCTGCCCATGCCAACTTAGCCCAGTTCATCATGACCTGCATTTGCGCCGGCTGGTAGAGCGACTGCGCCATACCGGTTCCAAGTGCGTCAATCTCCCTTGCAGTAATCAGTTCGCCCTTTTCCACCTTGACAAGAATCTCATTTAGAAGAGGGATCTGCTTTCCGTTTGCCTGCATAAATGCCAGCTTGTTTGAAAGTTCCTCTACCACTGGATCTCGCTCAATAGAGGAGGTAAGGGTTTCTCGTGTGCGAACCTCACCTAGCACCTGATCTGCGCGCTTGAGCGCCTGCTCCTCTTCGTACATCTTGATCTTTGCGCTAATCTCTGCACGCTTAAGGGAAGTAGCCTCTTCAATTTGCGCCAGTCGCGTTTCAAATAGGTCAACGTTCTTTTGAACAAATTCGTCAAACTCTCCCCTGCTGACATGACCAGATGCCTCAATCCCAGACCACATATCATCTGAAATAGATCGGATCATTCCCTCAAGTCCGCCCTCGTGAGTGCTTCTAGCGAACTGAATAAGTTCATCAGCCATTGAAAGGAACCTATTCATATTGAGCATTGTCTTAGTCGTGGACATCATATCAGCTTCTGCGATACGAAGCATGTTGTAAACGCCGTACTCAGCCTTGCCGGGCATTTTCCCTAGTGGCCAGCGAGCGAAGTCAACTAGTTCAACAAGATCTCCACCGCCAGACTTGTCCTTTCGCAGCCCTCCACCGGCTCGATATAGACCGCTGCTGCCAAAGTCAACTCGGACAAGTTCTCCAGCGGCGTCAACCAGCACATTGCTCATGTCCCTATTGGTGACGTCAAAGTTTGCCAGCCAAAGGTCGTAAAGAATATTGTCTAGGAAGCCTTGGGCGTTACCGACGTTGATGTCCTTCATATCTTCCGACAAACGCTTGGTGTCCTTAAGCCACTCACTCCCGATGTAAAGACCGTCAACGTCAGGGATGATGCTTGTCTGAGGAACCTTAACCCCAGCCCTTCGGTAGATCTCGCTAACCATGTACTCATTTAGCACGTGAAGGTTTTGCTGAAGCGGAGTCTTAGCAAGATCAGACCCAATGTCTGGTCGCTTTACCCAGCGAATAATTCCGCCAACGCCCTCCCATAGACCAGACTTGCCGGCAGTATTCATTCCCGGTCGAAGTTTGATTTCGTCACTCTTTTCAATCTTTTTAATAAGTGCAAGCCCTGAATCAGTTACCACTGCGGCGTTGTCAGTTTTTGCAACAGTTTGAGCAACTCGTGCTCGCTCCGGCTGGACAGGCAATACGTCTCCGCTTGCAGCAAAGGCAAAGCTTCGGCGCTTTACAATTGATGAACGCTTTACTTCATCAAAGTTAACCCCAAGTTCAATTCCTCGCTTCTTTAGATATTCCTTAAGAATAGGGTTAGTTTCCATAAGCCTGTAGAACGTTCTGGCAAATTGGTAGCGACCTTCCTCCTCAATGCGAAGCGAGTTTACAGCACGAACCAATCGGCCCTGAGCCTCGTACGAAACGTTAAGAGACGACCCGCCGGACACTTTAGTAAATGTTCTTGGTGCCACGGTGTCAATAACAATTTCCCAGTCGCCGTTTGAACGCTTTGCAGAACTCACGATACGCCACATTTGACCACGTGGCATCATGACTTCAGTTTCCATTTGATGTACGGAGAGCCCTTCGGCTGCGTTCAGGTCAAGACCTTTCATCCCAATTGGATTTTCAATCCTCAACTTAACGCTTCCGGTAAATGCCCGACTACGGCTTCGGCTAAACGCAGGTGCGTTAAGCATCCTAAACTCGTCTCCGGCTTTTGGGATATAACCTGGAGCAAACAAGTCTACAAAGTCTGCCCCACGGTATACTGGGGAGGTTGTAATAACTGTATTCTTATTTAGTGCTGAGTCAAAATTGGCAACAAATTCTTCCATCTTTTTGAATCTGTCGTCACCAGTTGCGCTCTCATCGTAAAGACCCATGTTCCTTGCTTCTGCAATCATTGATGCTTCGTCCCGCGTTCGGGCTGGCTGAATACCAGAAATGATTGGAGTCTCTGCCTTTGCAGCAAAATATCGGCTGATCTTTCCGTAATCTCCGGTAGACCATCGGCGCAAAGCCTTCTTTTCTACATCTGAAGCCAGAGCGGTTGTAAGTGACGGGGTTCCTTCAAAGTCTCCAGAAACTGAAGTCGGAACATTAGTCTTAACTGAGCGAACGCTTGAGATAACTTCGTCAAGAGCCTCGGCTACTTCCTTCTGGGTCTTGGTTGTTGCGCCGGTCTTGCTTACAATAATATGCGCATCTTCAAGCTGCTCAAGGTCATCAACCTGAATGTCAGCCTTAGAAAGAATGGTCACAACCTTGTCCATTGGCCCAAAGTCAAACGCAGTACCAAATGTATACGGAGCGCCGTTTACATCGGCAATTCGGAGAATGTTCTCAGCAATCGTTCCGTTTACTCCTGAGTCAATTAGGTGTCGGAAGATTTTTGCCGGGTCTGTAGTTCCAAGAACCTCCATTGCCGCATTGGCAACGTCTGGCATTTCCCTCATCAATTGACGGCCAGAGGCTCGCAGCACTTCGTTATAGGTCGTCCAGTCAGTTGCAGCCACCTTGATGTCCGCTGTGCGCTTACGGGCTTTTTCACCGACTGGCGCAAGGTAACTGATGGCGTCTCCGAGAACGGCAGATACTCGAGACTGCACGGCATCCGCAACAAGCGGATTTGCCTTGGTGATTTCATCAAGAACGCTGGAGTTATATCGCAAGATGTGCGATCCAAGTTCGTGGCTATCGTATCGGAATGATCCCGGAGTTGTTAAGATTGAGGCAAGGTCAGACGCGTCTCGACGCAACGCGCTTCCTCGGATACCCCGCAATAGTGTAAGGGCATACGGCTCAACAATCTCTTGGGCGTTAAAGTATGGATTATATCGGTACCTAGCAAGCGGATAAAGCTTATTTGCAATTGATGCAAGAGTTGGGTAATTTGCCTGAATCGTCCTTGAAAACTTTGTAGTCGCACCAATTTTGCTAAGGTCTCCGCTGATGGCAAACAGTACAACCTTGCGTGCGCTTTCTCCGCCTTCTCCTGGGCCAAAGATTCGCCGGAATGTCTTAAGACCCTTTTCTCCTCCCCCAAAGGCGCGAGTAAGAATGCTGTCAATTTGAGTCTTTGTCAAGCCGCCAATGCTGATCTCTTGCTCAACTCCCTCTTTGACCATAAGCGCCATCGCCCGGTAGGCTTCCTGCTCGCTAATTGCTCCACCAAGCCCAACGCGCAAACGCTGGACGGCTCGGTCGTATAGTTCATTATTTCCAACTGGAGTGAGCATCTTGATTAGTTTTGCTTTGGCACTATTTGCCTGCTTAATAAGTTCTGGCTTGTTTAGCCCAAGAGATTCTGCTGGAAGCAACTTGTCAATCTTTGTATAAAGTTGCAGCGTAGGTCGAGTTACTGGGTTACCAGCAACATCGTATACAATTCCGTGCGTGCGCAGGAATCCTTCTTCCGGCTCGTTACCAATAACGTAACCATTTTCCTTGAGGGTCTGGCGGACGTCGGCAAGCTTCTGCAGGTTCTTATCTTCTTTCAGCTTGTTGTATTCTTCTTGCAGTTTCTGCGCATCCATTGCCGCTTTTGCCGTAGCAGTTCCGGGCATTGTGTAGTCTTGTGCGTGTTTGATTCCGCGAATATTGCGACCCTCAAGCGCACCAAAGACGTAGTTTCCGGATGGATAGTTTGGCGTACCCTTGATTGACCGAATGTCAATAACGCGTGCTGCGTTCTCAAGACTTCCGTTTGGATCGTAGACTCGGTAAACAACTCCGTGAAGTCCGCCACCTGTTGCCTTGGCAAGAGATGTTGCCTCCCTGCCAGATGTTAGGAACTCAGCAGGGTTAGAGATTGTAAACTGGTTAGGTTCATCTCCAAACGAGGCAAGATTATCCCACTCTTTAAGGTCAACTTTCTCTGCGATACCTTTCCCAATTGGGCCTGTGGCAAAGTCCTGTGGGGCTCCCACCGGCATAATTACTCCTGGGTCTGCGTAGAACGAGTCAAGACCTCGGATAAGCCGGGCATCTGCGGTAGCGCCAAGATGCTCTGCCGTATGGTGGAACAACTTGTTCCCTGAAAATGTTGTCTTGTATTCCCCAAGTTGGTTTGCAAAGGAATTCGCAGATGACTTTTCAAGAACAATCTTTCCATATCGGTTAATAAGATTGTTAAGAGCAGCCGGCTCAAGATCTCGGATAATATCATTCCAATTGCCATCTAGTTCTGCAATGTAACTGGCAGATGGCCCACCTTCAAATGCATCTGCAACCATCTGCGTAGCAACTGGATCACCGCTGTTCATCGCTTCATCAAGCTTGTTGATGACCTTCATTGTCCATGAGTCTGCGTCCCCAGAGTCCGCAAAATAGTCCGATAGTCGCGGTGCATGTACGGCGTCAAGTTCAATTGTAGTCAATCGAGTAGGCCTAAAGTGGAGCGAATCCAATGAGTGGAACATATCGGCAATAGAGTGGTACATTCCGCTGGCAAACCTGTTGTCGTCACGAGCCTTCAGATCACGCATAATCCTGCGGAATGACTTGATCGCACGAACTCGCCACTGGTTTTCAATCATGTTCGGAAGGGCGTATCCCTTCTTTGCAATCTCTGCGTTTTCGTACCCAAGCAGACTCCATACTGGAGTATTAGATCCGCCAATGCCACGCTCAAGATATTCCCTAATCCATTGGTCAAACGTCAACGAGCCGGAGTTTTGAGACAGGGGCTCGCCGCTTGACTTTAGCAACTGAGTTGCCCGGACTAGGTTCCCGTCCTTGTCGTAATGGAAGATTACATCGTCAAGCCAGATGTCCTTAAAGTTGTCTCCAGAAAGGTATCTACCAACAAGGTACTCTGGATCCATAAGGAGTTTCTTGGCATTAGCCGGAGTAAGCTTGGCAATCTCTGCCTGGCTTGCCATAACCGACCTAGCAACCGGAGCCTCAAGTCCACCGTGGAATGGCCCAGCAACATCAAGTTTAGGGGAATCTAGAACAAGGTGCAACTGCTGATAATTTCTTCCATCGTCAGCCAAGTCAAACACAGTAGAAGATGGCAAACGCTTTGCCTTGCTCATTGAGAACCTGACCATAGGATGTCGCCAAATTCCAGCCCCCGCCCCTGTAACTTCTGTTACTTCAGAGGAGTTGTCTTGGGCGAGCCTCATAAGCCTATTGCGAAGCAAAAGGGTTAAGGCATCCATTTCGTTCCCAGTAACGACCACGCTAAGTCCCGGAGTTGCCTCGCCAGACACGCGCCAGCCGTTCATGTCAATTGCTGCGCTTCTGGCAAATGAATTTCCAGCCCAGTCAACTGAGGCTTCATTCCAGTTGGAATACCATTCCCCTACGCCTTCAATCTCAACTTGTCTTACTTCACCTGTTGCCGCGTCAGCAACCTCGTACGTGAATGGGTTGGCGTTCTCCGTCAGCTTCTCTGCAGCGTACACTGGACTTGGCAACGGATCGGTACCCCAGTGTTCTGAAACGCTTCCGTAAACATTGTGGTACAAATCATTAGTCTTAGAGTTAATACCAGCCCAAGAGAATGCTGGCTCTGACGCGCTAATATTGTCAACAATGTTTGGCAGTTTGCTTAGTCCTTGGTGCGCTCCCTCAACAATACGTCTCCGCTTTGGGTCAATCCAGTTACCCTTGGTAAGTGCATCTTCCACTTTCCCAAGGTAAACGCTTGCATCCAAATCATTTTCGCTGTGATTCCAAAGGTTCTTTTGGAACGCTGGGGCGTCCGCATATACGGAATCTGACCAAAGTTCTGGGCTGATTTCTCCCTCAAACTTTGGGGCATACTTTCCAAGATACTTGCCAAATAGTTCTTGATCCTGTGAGGTGCTAATAATACTTGCTGTTTCAAGATCTGCAACAACCCCACCGTAAAGAAGGTCATTGAGATCAACGGTCTTTGCGGCAACTTGGGCTGCGTACTTAAGCCCTTCTCCTGGGCCGTTCTGTAGCAGGTCTAGTTGGCTTTCAAGCCTCTGGCTAATGCGCGAAACGTACCCCTTATTGTTTCGGATTTCTTTAAGCATATCAAGTACTTCAGACGCTTTTTCTTTTGGTGACTCCTTGAGGAGTGTGCTAAAAATTGTCGTGCTGAACCTTGACCCCAACTCGGTGTAACTTGAGACAAGCGCCTCAGCGGTCTTGACCATGCTTTCTGCGCTATCACTCTTGATGGCATCTCCAAGCATTGAGATGGCATCGTCAAGAGTCTTCATGGTAAAACGGTCGTCTCGGACAATGGTTAGCAACTCAAAGTTCTTCACCTTCTTTAGTGGGGCAAGCAACTGCAGAGCTCGACCATGTGCTGACATCTTAATAATCTCAAGAACCCCTGCCAGTTGTTCAATGGCTTGCTGCTGGCCGCCCAGTGATCCGTAGGATTTTTGAGCGTCGGCAAACAGAATTGCCAATCCTTGGCTTACTTTTTCTGAATTGAGAACACTTTTCCCGTCAGATAGCGAGGCAATCAATCGTTGCTGTGCTTCCAAATACAATTCCCCGGAAGCGCCCAATCCTTTTGACAAATGCTCAGATACGTCGGCAAGCCGCTTGTTCTTGCTTACGTCAAGCACGGTCTTAACCCGCGCCCTAATTTCATTTCCAAAGTGACGAAGGAAAAGTTGCAGGCGGTTTTGGCTTTGAAGGAACTTTGAAGTTTCCTGACTCAACTGCTGCTGGTTGTACGCCAAGCGCAACTCGTCCATGGCAACGTCAAGAGCCTTCTCCTGCTCACCGTCCGGCAACTTCTTCCACTCGTCTGCAATCCCCACAAATCGCTGGTAGAACTCGTCTGAATATCCGCGGAAGCCCTGTAGTTGCTTAAGCCCGTCAACTCCTTCGTTGGCTGCGGTGACGATTACCTTCTTGGCAAACGCCTGTGCAGTTTCAGATGCAATTCGGCTTGTTGGCTCCTTGGCGGCAACGGTATATTGGTATCGAGCGTCCATTACCAAGTTGTCTACAAACTGTACGCCAGCCTCAATGCCGGCTTCCTTTGCCATATTGTGAATCACAGCAAGGTTCTTTTCCCCAACCGTGTCGGCAATAGCATTAAAATGCTGATGAGTAACAGTAGCGTACCCGCGAGAAATAACGTTTGCACCCATGTTGTACATCTTGCCAAGGATCTTCATGTTCTCGGCAATCTTAAGACGCGTGCCAGTAATGTCCTTCTGTGCCATTCGCACTGCAAACTGACCAGCATCATTAGACCAGCGGACGGCATCAGCTACACCTTGGATTGCCCTCCACCCCTTTCCGGCAAGCCTAAACTCTTGGTTGGAAATTGGGTCTAGGATTGCAAGCAATAGTGCCTGATACATATCGTCAGTTAGAAGCGTCCCATTCTCTCGCATTGAAGAAAGAACTTCGTCATCAGACATTCCTTGGTCAATCATCTGCTTCACCCCAGACGAAAGATAAGACACATCATTTGGGTTAAGAGCGCCGACATCAGGGAGCAAAGAAATCGGCCATGGGGCTTTTGCCCACTTCTCCTTGCCTGTCATTACCTGATTTAATGCGCTGTTAAGAGCCTCGTTTACCGGAGACCCATAGTATCCTGGCGGTACCGCACCGTCGACAGCAGATGTCTTGCCGTCTCGATATTTTTGGATGCGCGTCTTAGTGACAGCATTCTCAAATGCAAAATCTTGCATCTGAATAAAAGGCCAAGAAAGAAAACCAAGACCTGTAACTCCAACCTCAAGAACTTTGCCGCCTACAGCCCCAGTTATCCCTGCTGCAACTCTAGCAACATCTCCAACTACTGGAATATTCCCGATTGCTCCTGGGATTTCTGAGATGGTCTGAATTCCTTCGCCAAGCGTGCTATTCGCAATGCCCTGAGTGTCAACCCCAGTCAGTTCTCCTACCGACTTGATTAGTTGCTGGGCGTCAAACTTGGGAGCCTCTGGCAGCCCACGAACATCTCCAGTCGCAAGGTTGACACCGAACGTGCCAATATTGGCAGTGGAGTCAGTCGTCTTCTCTTGCTGGATAGTTGGGCTTCCGGATACCGGGAACTGTCCTGGTGCCTGGTTCTGATCCCAAGGGCTGTTCGGGTCAAATGACATTTATTCCTCTATCCTTACTTTGCGATCATACTGGCGGGTGATCTTCCACCAATAGTGGTTGACTTAAAGAGAGATGACGTGTTTGTACTTGCTGCAATAGGGGTGTTCCTAAATGTATAATTAAGGAAACCTTCCCCAGTAAACGCTGGGGTAGTTGTAGCCATGTCTCTTTCTCCAGCCCTAAACGTGTTGAAGGCGGCTTCGGAAGATGGCGTAGCAAATTGGCTTGGCATTGATCCCGGCTTACTTGCCCCTGGACCGCCATTAAAGTTAGGAGTTCCTGGAACTTTTCCTGATCCATCGCCCGCTGGATTCGCCGGGGTTGAAGTTGGGAACAGGGCATCAAATTGAGACTCCCATTCTGTTCCAACAATAGACGTTCTTGCGGTGTTGATAATGGAGTCCCTAATTTGGTCGTACCTATCCGGCGTAATTCCGTCTCCTTTAAGAGCGTCAAGTCGAGTCCTAATGGAGCCAAACAACTTGTCTGCGTCTTCGCTAGTACCAAGACCACGTTCTGCCCCATCGGAAACCTGTCCGCTTGGAACAATAAACACTGAACTGGACTGCCCAGCCGGAGAGTTATATGGAGTTGTAATGTTGATTCGCGGAACATACGCCGCCCTAAAGTCATTCGCGGTTGATAACTCCCCAGTAAACGGATTATAATTCTGCTTGTAAGAAACTCCGTTGACAATAACCCTAAAGTTTCCATTGCCTAGATCGTAAAAGAATCCAATGTCCTCATTTGGAGTTCCGGCTTGAGCGCCAGGGGCTTGGATAATTGATCCGCCAACCGCAGCCATAATGTATTTGCCGTTGACGTTAATCATTGTTGTTAGACCAGAAGCCTCACCAGCCGCAGGATTTACTGCTGGCCCAAGGTGCCACTTACCGTCTAGCCCCATAACTGCTGATTGGACAAAACCGCGACCAAGGTCTTGCACGATTGCTGAATCATTTGCTACGCTACCGATGATATCAGTAAACGCAGTCTGCTGCTTTCCTGTCATAGCCTCATATTGGGATGAGTACGGATTGGCAAGATCCCAAGAACTAAATCCATCTGAAACGTCTGGAATCTTGCCGGCTCTTGCGTCAATAATATCCTGAAGGGTTTGTCGGTGTACCGACAACTCAAGCGGGTCAAGACCGGCTCCACCCTTGTTAATAAGATTAGTAAGGTCTACAATCATTTTGTCAACTAGCGCGGTATTGGCTTTTGCATCTCCGCTAGTCTGTGAAGCTTTGTCCATGAAGGAGCCAAACAGCATTCCTACATCGTCAACCAAAGTGTTGATACCGTATCCCTTCTGGACAAGGGAAAGATTTTGGAAAGTTGTTGTGTCTCCAGCAAGTTTGGCAGTTTCCTTAAGCGAGTTTTGCCCGGTAAACAATATATTTATGAGCTTATCTCGGTCAATAAAATCTGGAGAAACTCGCGCCGCAACTGGGGCCATAGAATAGAACCTTGACACATCAATCTGGTTTGCAGCAAATTGTTCAATGCTGCCATAGGACGATCCAAGAACGGTGTTGACAACGTTTAGGAAATCCCCAGTTTCGCTTCGGATTTTAGCCAAATTAGTCTGCGCAGCTTCTTGGGCGGCATACTTATTTGCCTTTGTAAGTTCTGCTTGAGCGTTACCAATAGCAGCCTGCACTGCGCGTGCGGTAGCAGTTCCGTTGATAACATCTCCACTACCGTTTGCAACTCCAAGACCAGACTCTACCGACTTGGCTCGTACCCCCTTAAGCCATGCAATGTACTTCCTAGTCTCTGCCGCATAGGCTCCTGCGCCTTTCCCGTTTGCGGTTGCAAGCTTTGTGTCCCATCGACCCTTCTCGGCAACATACTCTGCATTGAAAAGAGCCTCTTTAATATTTTGTCTAGAGGCATTATCCTCGGTAAACGCAGCAATAATCTGGCGTGCCTGAGAAGTAAATTCATCTTTGCTAATAAGGTTGTTACCCAAAGCATTGCCAAGAGCCTTGGCAAGTTGAATGTTGGCATCGTAAAGCTTGTTCTTCGCCTCGTCGGCGCTAAACGGACTTCCGGCTGAGGTAACCGCCCCTTTAAGGAAATCAATGTAACTCTTTACCGCAGAAATATCTCCTGGGTTCTCATTGATTTTGGTAACAAGGAGATTGTTTTGTCGAGTTGCCTCTTCCTTCATTACCTTTGCAATCTCAAGATCAATCTGATCCTTCTCGTATTGTGTAATCCATCCGTTTCCCTTATATTCGTTAAGGAACGCAAGGACATCGCTAGACGATGGAACTCCGCCACCACGATAGTCTGAGTTATAGAAATATGCGTTAGACATTGCGGTAGCCTGACGGTTAAACTGTGTGCGCATCAAGTCGTAGACCAACTGGGAGATGTTTGAGCCGCCAGTCTGCTTTGCAAACCTACCTCGTCGTGCCATTACTGATTACCCTCCTGTGGGGCTGGTTGCGGTTCAGCCATTGCAACACCCGGTTGTGGGGCGTTAGCAGGAAGTTGTTCCGCCGGTTGGTTAGGGCGCTGTTCCGGAGAAGCCTGCGCCGACGTAGTCCCAGACTGTGGGTTTTGTTGTCGTGATGCGTTTGCGCTTTGATCCATTCCTTGTTGACCTGGCGGTTGCTGCCCTGGCATTGCAACTCCAAGTTGGCGGAATACGGCCACAAGGTTGCCCATCGTGAGTACCGCCGAAGGATTGAGCGTGGCGTCTGTCTGCTCCTCGCGGATGACATCCTTCTCGCCCTCTGGGTCTTCTACGCCCACGCGATCCATAGCGCGCTCTGAACTCCAGATGCGGTTCTGGACAAGGTTGATTGCCGTTTGGGCAAGTTCCAGCGTGTCTCGTGGAGTAAGCTCAGGTGGAACGATATCAATACGGTATTCGTTGCCAAAGATGAACTCGACATCGGTGTCCTTGAATGACCAAAGACGTCCGGTGAGTTCCCATACCTGTTTAATCCAAGAGTAAAGCAACTTGCGTTTTGGCGAAAGTCGTGCTTCATAGTTGGCTACAAGGGAGGCAATAGCCCTGCTTGAGCCAAGAACGCTTGTAGGTGCAAGCCCAAGAAGGAGATCATTCAAGCCGGTAACAACCGCAATTTCACGGTCAATACGCTTGTTGAAATCTTCTACTTGGAACTCTGGAATAAATGGTGCAATGGTGCGGATTTCGTTTCCCGGACCAGGCGTTGCAATGCGGTTGGGCTTAGGGATTGCGTTTGGCGGAACCTCGTCTGGGGCTTCCGCTCCTACTAACTGCCACATTTGCCCCATCACGGTTGATGCAATCATCTGCGCCTGCGCGCTCATGCGTTCGTCCTTCTCTCGGAGCAGAGGCTCAACGTCGTAAAGCTCAGGCTTGCCGTATGGGCTGCCTGGGATTTTGGAGTTAATGAGTGGGAGGTACGGAATAATTCCGGCGTATTCTGGGTGGGCTTCATTCTTTACCATTGTGTTCCCAACAAAGATTGCATTAAACACCATTGGAGGAATGCCAACGGCTACTGGAATCTTGTACCAGTAATCGTAAACCTCAACCTGCTGCAATTCGTACTGCGAGCGGTTGCGCTGGGGATTCTTCTCAAGGTTGTTTCGGTATACCGAAGCAAGTGGGTCGTCGTGGGTTGACGATGACGTGTAAACAAATGTCGGGTTTGACCCGTTAGGAACTGGGATTGAGTCAACGCCAAACTCTTCCTTGGCGGCCTGCGGAGACAGCCCGTAGACATAAAGCGCCCAGTCAATACGCCGGTAGTCGGATGACCCAAAGCCAAGGTAAAGATTTTCTGGGGCTTCTACGATGCTAACCTTTGGAAGTAGCGATACTGGATCCCAATAGATCTTGGCTGCGGTATGTCCGTAGAGCGCCTTGATAGTACAGGCGTCTTCAAGCAGCAGATCAAAATCGTTCTCCTCCCACCATCGGAAGAACAGTCGCTCTCGCTCTGATGCGAGCATGCGGGCTTCCTTGTCGGTTCCTGCTGGAACGTAATTAATAACTGGTCGCACAGCCTGCAGTGAGGCTGGGATGTTTACATACGCCGGATGTACGTTGACGCTAATGTGTGATCTGCCCGCAAGCCGTGAGCTTGGGTCTTCTGGCCAGTGGTCTGCCCCACCTGTCGTAAACGTTGTAGGGTGGTAAAGGTTGTCAAAGCGTCGGAAGAGCGAGCGTAGCCGGGACTGCTCTGCCTCAAGTTGCGTTCTACGAGAAAGCATTTCCCGGAAACGCGTAAACTCCTCTGACTGCTGCGGATCAACACCGAGCAAGGCGTTCTTTGTCGTAAGCATCTTGAGCGAGGTCTTGTAGGATTCAGGTAGGTCGTCAGGGATAAAGCCAATGCCGGTATCGGACGACTTAGCCGAAGGAAGTGGCTTGCCGCCAATAAGAGGGATTTCCATTCCTGCAGTTTCTGCAGTAAGGTTCTTAAATGATACTCCGGTCTTAATCGTTCCAGCGCCACGGGCGTTGCGTCGTCGAGTGCGGCGGTAGCCGGATTGAACTAACTCCCCAATTGGGACGGCTCCCGGCGTAAGCGCGCTATTTGGATCCGCAGGATAAACTGGCTGCTCCCCACCAGAAATGTTGATGCCAATTGGTGAGGTGGCAATTTGCCCGCCGCCAAGCGGAGCATTTGGAATCCCAGCGATCCCTCCCTGAGCACCGCGAGATACAGACATCTTTGGCTTTGGAATCTTTGTAACTTCCGTAAGCGGCATAGTGATCTGCGCACCACGGGAAAGCAGGCGAGCCTTGTCAATAGAATCCCCGACTGCCTTTACCTGCGCCGGCGTAGCAATATCTTGGTCAGTTGTGTATTGGGCGGGTACGCCACGGCCGTCAATGTATGTCGCTGGAATCTTACGAACTTTAGCCATTAGTCATACGCTCCAAAGTAGGAGAACTCCGGATTTTCTACGGGTTTCTCAGGGTTTCTTGTGGCATGCCTAACGGCAATAGCCAAAGCCATTACTGCGTCTGTTTCAAGCTTCTTATCGTTTAGTTTGTAAGATAGGAGTTGCTTGCGCAGTTCAAGCCAAATACCAGCCTTTGGGAAAACCAGTTGACCTTTGTCAAGCATTGCCTTTAGATCGTTTAGAATCTCAACCTTCTTTGCTTTTGTCCCACCAAAATCAGTTCCCCTAAGAGGTCGGATGACCGAAAACTCTTGCTGGAATAGACGGCCACCAAGACCAGTAGAATCTACTGCCGTGGTGCAGAATGACTTCTTGTCATTATACAACAAATGGCTTTCTCGTACCATATTCACTACGGACTGGATAGTTTGCTTACCAGTCCGGCGTCTTGCTCGGACTCCGCGTACGCGCACGCGATCAGAATAGTCAAGGACGATAGCCCATGTTGAGTCGGAAGCAATACCAGGGTCAACTCCTTGGACGTACCGATGTCCGACAGATGGTGCAGTTTCATCGTCAATATCTGCGTAGAAGCACTCTTCAATTGCCGACGACGAGAAGAACGCTTCCCTTGCTTCAATAAAGTAGCCATCAATGTTTTGCGGAATAAGATACGCGTCTTGCTGCCTCAGAATGGCGTCGAATGTGTCCGTTCCTAAGCCGTAGCCTACGTTGTCCCTTGTTGACAGCCTGAAGCTGATGAACTGATCGTCGCGCAGTGGGTTCTCCGGATTTCCCCGTTCCCAAAGATCCGCATAGAAGTTCATTCCCTCTGTTGGAGTCCCAATGAAGTGCAATGGGCCGCCAGTAGAGAGACGCCGCAGGTTGAGAACCTCTTGGTAAATTAAGTCCAAATAAGGCTCGAATGCCGCTTCGTCGAAGGAGATCCCATGCATGTCCTTTCCAAGAAGCGCCTTTGCTTTGTCCTGCGTTGTCCGGAAGTGGATGTTTGCTCCTCCGAACGACGGATGAATCTTTATCCAAGGATACTCCCCCCTATACTTTTTGTCAAACGATGCCACAGCCCCAATTTCTTTGGTAACCGGGCAGCCTTTCCCTTTTTGCGCTGGGTGAATGCCGTCAAGAATCTGGACAAGTTCTCGGTACACCAGTTCTGCAGTTTCCTGCTGAATGCCAATATGATACCACTCATAGGGTGAAGTTATCCACCGGTTTGCGTCTTCCGGAGTCCCGTCGGTTTTCTTGATACCGAGTTTATAGAAGGCATGATGGAAGCATACAACCGCCATCGCCAGCGTTTTCCCCGCACGATTGCCAGCGGATACGACGGTCGTGAGGTATCGTGGCCTCCAGCCGGAACCGTCGCGCTCTGCGCACGCACGCCACCACTTGACCTGACCTGGGTTGCCGTTGATACCGAGCCAGCGAGCAGCAAAGAACTCGATGTCAGAGCGGCCGAGAGCCAAATCGCGTGCAACGGAGCCTTGGGATAGATCAAGTTTCAACCTTTATTTTTCAAACGACTACTAATTGCCTTTGCCTTAGACTTCGCATCAGACTTACTAGAAGCCCCCCATGCCTGAAGTGAAAGAAGCAACCGTGTTGGTTTGCCTTTCTCGTCTCTTTCTGGACCGGGCATATTCCCCATTCGGGCTAAAAACGAAGCCCTTCGCGGATTATCCCCCTTTTTTACTGGAGCTCGCAGCGTGCCGCCGGTCTGTGCCTTGTAGGACGCTCGACCCTTAGCGTTGAGACCGCCCTTTGGGTTCTTACCCTCTTTGCGTGTCCATGCTGCTGTTTTTCGCATTACTTCTTCCCCTTTGGCTTAGTGTGCGTAACCAACTTGCTTGCGGCAGTGTGCTTTGCACCAGTATGAACCTTGCCGTCCATCTTGTGAACTGGCCCCTTGTATTCCTTGCCGCTAGGCAAATAGTGCTTAGAAGATGCAGACATGATTACTCCCCCTTGTAGCCAAATGCTACATCGTTAGGATTAAGCCAGCGGATGACCACTGGAAGAATTGCGGCGAGTCCAGCCGCTAGGATGCTCTTGAATGCATCGCCGTTGATGTCAAATGCGGTGCTACCGAGTGCGAGAAACTGTGCTAGGCATGCAGCCAAAAAGGATCGTCCCCAAGATGCAAGCAGTGCTGTTCGTTCCTTATTCATAGTGTCTCCTACTTCTTCACGATGATGCAGCGCTTGTGCGGAGCATCGCCCTTGCTGGAGGCAATTGCCTTCAGTTCCTTTTCCGTCACTGAGACGGCGTACTTTTCCTTGCCCTTCCCGGTAAAGGTAGGGTCTGCAAATTGCCAGCCGTGGTCTTCGCACCACGAGGCGGCTACCATATGCCCGTACGTTGCCCCTTTATGGCGACCGATGTACCGGCTGTGCCACGAGCTGATTGCTTGCGGTGGATAGTTCTTTGCCGCGTCCACGTTGATGATGAGCGCCGCCCCTTTCTTTGCGCTTGCCACGCAGTCTTCCCAATCCTTCGGATATCGAGCGTTGGCGCCAAGTTCCTTGCAGGTTTTGATTAATTCCCATAGGCTTGATCCGTTGTCGCTAACCCCTTGCTTATCCTTGTATCCGGTCGCTCGCTCCTTTGCCTGGATACCGGCAAGAGCGTTTATGTCTGCGCCTAGAACCCACGAGGCGGCTGCTGCCGCGCTGGATGGGCCGCAATCGTCAAGTACGCCGCCAGCCTCTACGTGATCCAGTTGCGACCTGATTTGTAGTATCACTTAATTCGTCTCCCGCATGCGCATACCTTGCGCTTATATTCTTTTTCCACCACTTCTTTGGCGGTCTTGTACATCTTTGCCGCTTCCCTCTGGTAGAAGCCTACTTCTTCTTTAGAAAGGAACTCACGATGGAGTAGGAAAAGCCTGCGCGCCCACTCTTTGGTGTGACGATCCTGCGTCCAAAGATGCGCCAGTTCGTGGAGCGCCGTTTCAGGATGGTTATCGCAGAGAACGATGGTCTTCCTGCCCTCTTCGGCTTGACCAAGGTCACAATTGGGTGTGCGCCAATGGTGATGTAGCTCAATAGAGGACACCGGAATCTTGTGCTTGCGCGCTGCCCTTGAAGCCGTTTTCAGGCTCTTGCGCCATCCCTCGTAGTCCTGAGTTGTCATCCACCAAGAAGTCAGAAGTCTGAACGGGTACGTCTTCAGTTCCTTCGCCCGAACTGTCCAAGGCAAGATCCACAGAGGTACCTTCGACCACAGTAGATCCTCCCAGAATTCCCGCAAGTGCCATAGTAAGTTCCCGGTCACTGCTTTTCTCCTGCCTTCTATCAATAATTTCCTGAGCCCTAAGTCCCTCTGAGAGCGTTGGCGTTAGGTGTCCGGCTTCAACCAGATTAGATACCTGATCCCGGACTAGTGAGGCAAGGTCTCCCTTGAACTTAATAGTCCCCTGTTGCTTCTTAAGAATTTGAGCTGCAGCAATCCTAGCCGTCTCGTGTTCCGTAGTCAAATGCTCACGCTTATGCTTGCCAAGAGTAATTCGACTAATGTAATTGCCTTCCTGCTTAAGCCAGTTGGCAATATCAATGTCACTCATTCCTTGGGCCATTCTGCGGTTAATCATGTCAACCAAAGGGCTTCTACAGACGTGGCACCCCGTCAGGACGGGGGCTAGTTCTGTCACTCAACGACCTCTGGCTCTGGATCAGGGTATCGCTCGTTCTTGCCGACGACCTTCCCTGTCTCAGCGTCTCGCACGATCTCCACGAGCATCCCAGTCTCTGGGTCTAGGTAGGCTGGTTCAGTGATGACTGCCATTATGAGACCTCCGCATAGAATCCACCGCCAGTTCCAGCGATTCCAGCACTAGAACTAGCCACCAAGTCTGATTGTGCAGCCTGGGCGTAGTTCTGTCCGCCAGTTGCTGCATTTGCTGAGGTGTTTAATCTCAATGTAGCACCTACGATATTTGATACTGTTGTTGCAACAACAATAACTGAAATCCAATACTCTGTCCCAGCCGTTAGTGTATATGTCGCTGGGTATCCACCAGTTGTATCAAGTGCGCGGGTATACTTTGTACTAATGGCGCTAAAGATACTTGTATCATTTGCCGTTCTTGCTACAAGGGTAAATGTAGTGCCGCTTCTTGTATAGATTCCAAACCTTACAGACGTTGCAGCAGTATTTGCAGTTGTTCCAGAAATAAACGAAATATTACTTACGGTGAAGTTTTTATATGGTGTTAGTTTACTGTGATTGATTGATCCACTTGCTGGGTTGGAGTTTGTTGTCAAAACAAAAAGAGGTAGATTTCCAATAACTCCAGAACTTCCAAACTGACTTGTTCCATCCGGCGTGCCAGCTACTGCCGCATCAGCCGTAGCCTGTGCTGTAGCGGCATCGGTGACCCCTGTTGATCCTCTGTCATAGGCTGACTTCACTGCCGTTGGTGTTGCGGCAAGGATGCTGCTCGTTGTCGAGGTGGAGTCACTGAGGATGACCACACCAGCAGATGTGGTGGAGGCACTGATGACCCCAACAGTAATGGCGCTAGTACCAGATACGGTGATTGGGGATGTACCAAGAACAGTCGTGATTCCACCACTAACGCCAAAATTACCAGTTGCCGTCCCGGTAAGTACAACATCCCCCACGGTAAGTGTGGAAACTTGAATATTCCCAGTGGTTGGAGTTTCGGTAATAACGATATAACCACGATTGATTTCGTATGACCAGTCGCTAGTGAACTCGTCGTACATTTCATCAGGAATGCTAAAGGACGAGTTCTCATTGCCGAGGAAGTCGTGTTTTCTCCAGCGTGAGTTGATTGGTCTTACCGATGTAAACTTAGCCATTATGAGACCTCCGCATAGTATCCATTCGCTGTTGCTGCTGCCGTTCCTGTTGACGATGTTACCAGGTCTGATTGTGCAGTCTGGGTATATTGCTGTACTCCCGTTGCCGCGTTGGCTGCACTTGACGTTCTTAGTGTTCCGGACACGAATGGAGCCACGGTGCCATTCTGAATGACAGAGATGAAATATTCGGTTCCAGCGGTCATTGTATATGTTGCTGGATACCCTCCAGTTGTATCAAGTGCGCGGGTATACTTAGTAGAAGACGCTTGAAATAGCGTTACATCGCTTGCTGTTCTTGCAACAAGGGTAAATGTCGTTCCGCTCCTTGTATAGATTCCCATCCTAGCAACTGTTAGAACTCCTGCGGCACTTGAGCCAGTAACAAGCGCAAGATTGCTTATGGTTATAGTTTTATGCGGCGTTATTTTGTTGTGTACGATCATTCCAGATGACGGTGAGCTTGAAATAGTCAAAACATAACGAGGTAGAGTTGCCGTAACGCCAGAAGTCCCAAACTGGCTAAACTCATAGTTTGCTGAAGCCACTGCCGCATCAGCCGTAGCCTGTGCTGTAGCGGCATCGGTGACCCCTGTTGAGCCTCGGTCATAGGCGCTTTTTACTGCGGTTGGGGTGGCGGCAAGGATGCTGCTTGTGGTAGTCACTGAGTCACTGAGGATGACTGCACCAGCAGATGTGGTGGAGGCACTGATGATGCCAACTGTGATGGCAGTTGTGCCAGATGTGGTGATTGGTGATGTCCCAGATACCGATGTAACCCCACTACCAGCGCCAAAACTACCAGTTGCCGTCCCGGTAAGTACAATATCCCCAACGGTAAGTGTGGCAACTTGAATATTTCCCGTGGTTGGTGTTTCGGTAAAAACAATATCGCCACGACCGATTTCGTACGACCAATCCTGAATGAACTCATCGTACATTGCGTCAGGGATGCTAAAGGACGAGTTCTCATTGCCGAGGAAGTCTTGGTTCCTCCAGCGTGAGTTGATTCGTTTCACCGATGTAAACTTAGCCATTATTCACTTTCAGTTGACGACTCGGCGGGGAGAAGCGGGGGAGCACTTCTGCGACCCGCCGAGACGATTTTAGTAGCCCCTCTTAGGGCCAAATCGCTTCCACATTATGTATTTGTGTTCTGGGGGGTTCCTTGGGTCTCTCATAAAATCAATAACCATGCGGGTCTGAAATGCTCCCTTGCTTAATCCTAAGCTGCGTTGAAATGACTCATAGTCAGAAATGTTTCCGCTTAACATATCCCCGGCATGCCTCATCGCCTGGGAAAGATTGCCAGCACCAACCGCCAAACCGCCAAACGATCCTGGTCCCCACGCCTTCTTAAAGGCCTCTGGAACAGTGTTTCCTCCCTTGATTGGCTCAAATTTAGATCCTGTTGGCTTTAGCGGAGCCGGAGGAGTTACGCGGACGCTTGGATTTACTGGAAGATTAACCTCTGGACGCTTAAAAACTGTACCGTCGCCACCAATGCTACGAATGTCACGATTGAGCATACCAATATTGTTGCCATACTCGCCAGTCAATCTGCCAACAACAGCTTTCCTAACGTCTGAAATAGAACTTCCAGCATATTGCGCACTATTGCTAATGTATTCTGAAAGCCCTCCCTTAAGTGTTGAAGACATTCTTGATCGAATTTCAGAGATGTACTTTCCAGTAGATGCTGCCGTTCTTGTTGCTGAAGCGCCGGCAGAGTACGCGTTAGTAAGTCGATACGCTTCAGCCTTTGGGGCTACTCCAGTCCTTCCTTCGTACAAATACTCTGAACCCATAGGATTTAGTCCAGTCCCCGGCTTAATCCTAGCCCCAGTCACTTTGTCGCGTGGAATATTTGGGGAAACACTCTTAGACACGCCGCCTTGTGGATCCTTTGAACTGCCAACGTACCTACCAATTTCTGCATGCATTTCCTTATACGGTTCATAGTATTTTGCTTCCCAGTCAAGAACGCGCTGCTGCATTGCTTGAACCGTTTTTGCCGGCGCGTTCGCTTTAATTGCCAATTCTGGGCCAATGCGCTGGACATTCCTCATGTCCCTCATTGCCGCCATGCCTTGCTCGCGCTGCTTGCGCAGCCAATCAAGCTCCTCAAGTCCGGTTCTAACTCGTCGCGGGGTTGCCATGTTGCTCCTTACTTCTTTTTAGGCGCTCTATCATATATGCCGCCACTGCCACCGCCGCCGACGCGACCATAATCACGTTCTTGACCCATGCCCCATAAGTCATCAATACCACCAGAAAAACTTTGCAGACCAGCAAGTCCAACCCCTCCAATAAAGAACCCGCCAAGTTTTCCAGAGTTTCCCTTGGACAGAGGATTGCTGCGCGTAACCTTCGGTGCGCCGGGAGCGTCATCAAGGCGCATCTGCCCCCTGCGCTCTGCCTCTTGGATAGCCCGTTGCGCTGGAGTTCCAGACCATGCGCGCATATTCTGCTGCTGTCTTCGGGCAAATTCAATCTTCTTAATCTGCGACCTAGTCAACTTGCGCTTTGGGGTAGCGCCAAACAGTGTAAACTGCGCCGGCTTGCGCGGCTTAGGTTTCCCGTACTCGTTGTCCTGCCCCATTACTTAATGAATCTCCTGTCCCTCACCTTACCGCGAATAAAGTCCATGACCTCAGCCTGATAGGTAGCTGGGTCTAGTCTACCAGCAACTCCAGTCCTGCTGAAGTTGTACGGCTGGTATGTTCGTGGGAAATAATACTCTCCGCCTGTCTGCATGCCGGCTGAAAGCCGGCGGCGAACGGTTGCTTCTTCTAGCAGTTCGGCAACTTTTCGTGCGGTATCTTGTTGGGCAATTGACAATCCGTTTTCTATAAGTGTTTTTCTAGGGCTAATTCTGCTGTACATTGCACTAACAATGGGAGTAACTGCACGAAGGTTTGGAGACTTAATGTATCCACCGGCTGGTACTCCACCTGGATAGAGAGATCCTGGATCTCGATACCGAGCAATTTTCTGGGCGGCAATTGTAGCTGGAGTTGAATCAGCAACGGAAGTAAATACTTCTCGTGCTCTGCCATACTCCTGTGTAAAAGTATTAGGTCTAGACCGAAGTCCGCCCTTCGCCATAATGCGGGAAATTTCTCTCCCCAATTCTCCCGCTGCCGCTCGGTCAATTACGGCATTTGCTGCGGTTTCCCCGCTACGGTATACTACCTGAGACCCCTGATCTAGATTTCTTGTAACT
>Ga0114967_10000970_pt1 | contig 24124 bp, 21 predicted proteins | sample M_130628_MF_Meta_FD_92639 | JGI IMG/M metagenome (GOLD analysis project Ga0114967, IMG submission 92639) | Freshwater microbial communities from Lake Montjoie, Canada to study carbon cycling - M_130628_MF_MetaG | ecosystem: Environmental > Aquatic > Freshwater > Lake | place: Lake Montjoie...
ATTAAGCATGGCTTACCAACCATCGATACTATTCAACCGAATGGTACTATGAGCGAAGCAGCAGGATTTTATATTGGGGAAGATCGTTTCATTGTTAGAAAGAAGATTGTGAAAGATCTTGATGCAATGGGTGCGGTTGTTAAGGTTGAAGATTATACGAACAAAGTTGGATATAGCGAACGTACCGATGCTGTGATTGAACCAAAGCTGAGTATGCAATGGTTTGTGAAGATGAAAGAGTTTTCGAAGCCAGCGTTGGATGCCGTAATGGATAATGATGTAAAGTTAATTCCAGACAAGTTCATCAATACCTATCGTCATTGGATGGAAAATGTACACGACTGGTGTATCTCTCGTCAGTTGTGGTGGGGACAACGAATTCCTGCTTGGTATGATAACAAAGGAAATCATGTTGTTGCTAAAACGGCAGAAGAAGCCCTTGCTTTACTGAAAGAAAAAAATGTGGAGGTAACAGTTGCGGATATCCGTCAGGATGAAGATGTGTTAGATACATGGTTCTCTTCTTGGTTATGGCCTATTTCTGTTTTTGATGGATTTAAAAACCCCGATGGAGCAGATATTAACTACTACTACCCTACTAACGATTTAGTAACAGCACCAGAGATTTTATTCTTCTGGGTTGCGCGTATGATCATGGCAGGTTACGAATATCGAGGTAAACGTCCGTTTGAAAATGTTTACTTAACAGGAATTGTACGCGATAAGCAAGGAAGAAAAATGAGTAAGTCTTTAGGCAACTCCCCTGATCCATTAGTGTTAATTGAAAAATTTGGTGCTGATGGTGTACGTGCAGGAATGTTGCTTTCTTCGCCAGCCGGAAATGATTTATTGTTTGATGAATCATTATGCGAGCAAGGAAGAAATTTCTGGAACAAACTATGGAATGCATTCCGTTTAGTGAAAGGATGGGAAATAGATACAACACTTGTACAACCTGATTATTGCACAACATCAATTGAGTGGTTCGAAAATAAATTCAATGCTTCACTTTTAGAGATAAATGACCACTACGATAAGTATCGTATGTCGGATGCATTAATGGCTACTTACAAGCTAGTATGGGACGACTTCTGTGCTTGGTATCTTGAATTGATTAAACCTGCATATCAATCGCCAATTGATGCAACTACTTACGCTGCAACTATTGGATTCTTCGAAAACATCGTTCGCATCTTACATCCGTTTATGCCGTTCATATCAGAAGAAATCTGGCATTTAATAGGCGAAAGAAAAGAAGGTGATGATTTAATCGTCAACAAATGGCCAGAAGTACAACCAATAAATCAAAGCATCATCAGTGATTTTGCGTTGGCTTCTACCATGATTTCTGAAATCAGAAATTTCCGACAAAGTAAAGGCATTTCGCCGAAAGAATCATTAGAACTAATCATTTCAAAAGTCGGTAATACGGAATCGTTAGACCAATTTGGAAGTTCAATTATAAAACTTTCTAATTTAAGCACGATCAATTTCACCGAAGAAAAGCCTACGGGCGCCTTTCCTTTTGTAATACAACATTACGAATGTTATATTCCACTTTCAGAAGCAGTTGATAAAGATGCAGAGAAAGAGCGTTTAACGAAAGAACTAGAATACACAGAAGGGTTTTTAAAATCGGTAGTTTCCAAATTGAGCAACGAAAGATTTGTAAGCAATGCCAAAGCTGATGTTGTTGCTGCAGAGCAAAAGAAAAAAGCTGATGCCGAATCAAAAATAAAATCGATTGAAGAAGCGCTTGCTTCATTATAAACAATATGCATATAAGTCAGCGACAATTATTCTTTAGCCACGTAGCACAAACGAGTCCTGAGCCAATGGCTTTAGAAATTGATAAAGCGGAAGGAGTCTATTTATTCGGTGCTGATGGCAAACGCTATATCGATTTTATCAGTGGTATATCTGTGAGCAATGTTGGTCACCGACACCCGAAAGTAATTGAAGCTATTCAAGAGCAGCTAAACAAGCATATGCATGTAATGGTGTATGGCGAGTTCATACAAAGTCCGCAAGTAAAACTAGCGGATGCACTATCAAAAACTTTACCTGGTAATTTAGATAGTATTTTCTTCGTTAACTCTGGGTCTGAAGCAACAGAAGGTGTTATTAAATTAATCAAACGTGCAACAGGAAGAAAAAAAATAATCGCGTTCAAGAATTCTTATCATGGAAGCACGAATGGTGCTTTAAGCTTGATGAGCGATGAATATTTCTCCTCTGCCTATCAACCACTATTACCACATATCGAATTTTTAAATCCGAATGACGAAAGTGAATTATCAAAAATAGATTCTGAAACAGCAGGCATATTTGTTGAATTAATACGAGGAGAAGCGGGGGCTATTGCGTTAGACAAAACATTCGTTTCTAAATTAAAAGTTCAATGTGAACAAGCTGGAGCGTTATTAGTGGTTGATGAAATACAATCAGGCTTTGGCAGATCTGGTAAATTCTGGACGTGCGAACATTATAATTTAATTCCAGATGTCATATTGATGGCAAAAGGAATGGGAGGCGGAATGCCTATTGGTGCATTTGCAGCTAATCAATCGCTGATGAAAGAACTTAGTCATAATCCCGTATTAGGACATATCACCACCTTTGGTGGCCATCCAGTTTCGTGTATGGCTTCATTAGCAACGCTAGAAGTCGTGAATGAGGTGTTGGCAACTACACATATTCAAGAATGTGAAAAAATCATCAGAGAAGAGTTAAAGCATTCAAAAATTAAATCAATTAATGGAAAAGGACTATTGCTTGCTGGCGAATTAAATTCGAAAGAAGAGAATTTTACCTTCATCAAAAATTGCAATCAAGATGGATTAATTACCGATTGGTTTTTATTTGCCGATCATAAATTCAGAATTGCTCCCCCTCTTACAATCACTAAAGAGGAATTAAGAAGTGCACTTGAAATAGTAAAATCAAATCTAGACAAGCTTTAAAATTCCTTAAAAATTCATATTGCTGAACTTAACTTGCAACGCTTATTCAGCATAAATCAATAAAAATTTATATTCGTAATTAATCTTTTTTGCCATGAACGTACTAATTGTTGAAGATGAACGCTCCCTTTCACATGAGATGGAAATTTATTTAACCAAGCAGAACTTCAATTGCGATGTAGCCTTTAATGGAAAGAGCGGAACCGACATGGTTCTTTCAAATGAATATGATTTTGTATTGCTAGATTTAGGTTTACCCGATATGGATGGACTTGAGCTTTTGAGAGAAGCGAAAAAGAAAAAATGCGAAGCAGCATTTATTATTCTTACAGCACGCAGCGAAGTAGAAGATAAAATCAAGGGACTCGATTTAGGTGCAGATGATTATATAGGAAAACCTTTTTCACTAGCAGAATTGCAAGCGCGCATGCAGGCCATTCTTCGTCGTAAGCACGGCTTAAAATCAAATGTAATGCAAATTGCAGATTTTGAAATTGATATATCAAACCGTACAGTTCACTGCAATGGAAATTTAATAAATCTGACAAAAAAAGAATTCGATTTATTACATTACCTTGGACTACATAAAAACAGAGTGCTCACAAGAACGCAACTCACAGAACATATCTGGGGCGATGTATTAGACGACGATTACGAATCCAATTACATCGATGTGCATATTAAAAATTTAAGAAAGAAACTATCTGCACAAGGTTCTGTAGATTGGTTTGAAACAGTAAGAGGTGTTGGATACAGAGTAAATTTATAAGATGAATATTTTACCCAGCTTCATTAAACGCAGGAAATCGCCAACTATTCAAACTAAGTTTGCGATATATAACGGATTATCTAAAATCGTAATCGTATTAGCTTTTAATGCCATTCTTCCAATAATAGTTCAGAAGTTAGTTTACGATCATATTGACAAACGTTTAATTGCGAGATCAGAAAGAGTGCTTCTTACAGTTAAAAAAGGAGGAATCGAAGAAATTACCTTGGAGCAAGATTGCAGCTTTGAAAGCTATAGTATTCTCAAAGAAGAATTTGTTGCAATTTACCCTATCCTTGATCCAAGAAAAATGTCGAGAGACATGGATATAAGTGATGAAGAATGGAGATCCTCCAACGGAGAAGCCATGAAGCATCGAATTATTAAACGACCATTCACATACGACAATCAGCTTTATGAATTAAATGTTGGAGAAGGGATCGGATCAATAGAGCAACTTAAAAACACCTTCCAACAATTTTCATTTATGATTATGTTGTTTTTTGTTATCGTTAGTTTATTTATTGATTTAGGATTCGTTTCAATCCTGATGCGTCCTTTGAATAAAATAATGGAACGAAAACTTAAACCAGTTCCATCTCCTAACAATTTCGACTTTACCAAAATCAATACAACAACAAGAGAATTTAATAAGCTAGATCAACGAATCAATGAAATGATGCTAATGTTGAAAGACGCTTTTCAAATTGAAAAAGAATTTATCTCGAATGTATCTCACGAATTACAAACACCAATTAGCATTATACAAAACCGTTTAGAAAATTTAATGATTGATCAGGAACTCAATGAAGAGGTAATGATTAAACTATCAGACTCGCAGCGGACGCTCAATCGCATGAGTAAAATTATCAAAGCGCTATTACTGATTTCAAAAATTGAAAACGATCAGTATTTGAAGAATGAAAAAATTGATTTGATACAATTACTTGATGAAGTTCTAGAAGAAATAGAAGAACGCCTGATAGAAAAAGACATTAAAATAATTCGTCAGTTTTACGAAAATTTTGAAATTAATCCGGGTAATAAAGCCTTATTGTATACGATGTTTACCAATGTAATCAATAATGCAATTAAGTATAATAAAGAAGGTGGAAATATTATTATCACCACAAAAACTATTGGTAACGAATTTACGATTGAAATAAAAGATACTGGTTTGGGAATGAAAAAAGAAGATATCCCAACTATTTTTGATCGCTTTAAACGATTAAATAATTCAACAGCAGAAGGATTTGGCTTAGGATTGCCGATTGTAAAAACAATTGCGAATTTCCATCAGATGAAGGTACGAGTAGATTCGGAAGTCGGCGTAGGAACTTCTTTTACTTTCATTACAGAAATCAATACTGATTAGACGCTAATAACACTAACGTACATGCATGCACAAAAGGAATGTTATTATCATTCAGTAATTTTTCCAGTTCATTATTTTCGGTGCCAGGATTAAAAATTACGCGTTGCGGATTTGTTTTAATTATGTCATGATAAAAAACTTGTTGGTTATCAGGATTTACATAAATAGTAATTGTATCAACATTATCGAAATCTTTTTGCTCTGTAATAATCTCACAAGCATTAATAAATCCATGACGCAATCCTACCGCACAAACTTCATGTCCGTGATGTAACAAACTAATAATTGCTCGGTTTGAGTAGCGCTCAGGATTAGTAGATGCACCAAGCACCAATGTCGTTTTAGAACTCATGATAATTAAGTTCTTTGTTAAATGTTTCTTTAATAAAGTAAACGCCAATAAATGCTGGTATAAAGCAAATAACCCCTAAAGCAATGGCAGAATTAATTGTACCATATGCAGGCTCCCAGTATTTAAATAATAAAACAATTGGGACAACAGAACCTCTTACAATATTAGGTGTAGTAGTAGCAACTGTTGCTCTAAGGTTGGTGCCGAATTGCTCTGCTGCCATCGTTACAAAAATGGTCCAGTAACCTGAAGTAACTCCAAGTAAAAAGAAATAAAAATAATACAAGCTTATGCTAATACCTTTGGAGTTTAAAAAAACAAAATAAAATAAAGCACAAAATACTAAATAAATATACAGCACTTTTTTTCTACTTTTCATTATTTGTGATAGCCATCCACTTAATAAATCGCCAAACGAAAATCCAAGATAAGTAAACATAACTGCCTTCGTAATTAATGCAGCCCCACCAACAATATTTAATAAATCAGGTCCAGAGAACTTCACACTAAACTTCATTAATATTCCTACACTACACCAGATAGGAATACCGATGGCTAAACAAAGCATGTATTTTAGCAAGCGTTCTTTATTACCAAAAATCATTCGTAAGTCACCTCGTTTAATTTTATTACTACTATCCATCGACTTAAACATCCCTGATTCGATAGTGCCCACACGAAGTAATAATAGTAGTAATCCTAAGAAGCCACCAATCAAATAGGCCACTTGCCAATTAGCGAAAGAACCAAAACTTAAATCCTGACCTACCAATGAAGAAGCGAGCACAGCGCCTAAAGCACCTCCCACAGCAACTAACATCGTCCCCCACCCTCTCGACTCTTTATGCATCGTTTCAGACACTAACGTTACCGCAGCACCTAACTCGCCGGCTAAACCGAAACCTGTAATAAAACGCATAAATGCATATTGCTCTACATTCCATACAAACGCATTCGCAATATTAGCAAGCGAATACAACAAAATCGATCCAAACAAAACCGACTTTCTTCCTTTTTTATCTCCTAAAACACCCCATAAAATTCCACCTGCAAGCATACCACCCATCTGCCATAAAAACAATTGATAATCGTAAAAGTCAATTAATTTTGGATCAACAATTCCAATCCCTCTAAGACTTTCCTTACTAACAAGATTAAACAATTGCAAGTCGAATAAATCAACAAAGTAACCTAGAGCAGATACCAACACTATTAAATTAAACGGATTGCGCGTATTGTTATTCATAATTATTATTCTGTAACTACAATTAATATTTCGTTAGATAAAGGTTTAAAATTTTCAATTAGATATTGTATTCCTCCAATTCCTTCCTTTAAATAAAAAGGAATAATTGATTGCTCTCTTTCTTGCGGATGTCCATTAGGAAAAACTTCTTCAACAATTTGTTTACTTATATTCAATGAGCTTTCATTTTTTTTCTTGATGGCTTGCAACATTTTCTTCTCAATGTTTTCTAATGCATTGATTGTTTTTTGTCGCTCTGCTTGAATGTATTTTTCTGTTGAAGCATCAATTGAGATTGCCTTATTTGCTAATGAATCAAACTCGCAAGAAACCACATCGATATTTTCTTTCGCAGAAAAATTGTCTGCCACTGTTCTTTCTAATACCAATTTAATCAACGACTGTTCGTCTTGAAAAATCTCGTCTTCGTTTATCCTTGCCGAAGCTGCTTTCTTCAATAATTTTTCAGATATGATTAATGCATTATTCCTGTTAATCAGCATAGGGTAAAAAACCTGATGGTAATCGAACAATGATTTCAATTGTAACCAATAAGCTAACTCACCAGCACCACCAACGTAAGCAATGTTTGGCAATATTTTTTCCTGATAGAGCGGACGCATAATAACATTAGGACTAAATCTTTCAGGATATTTATCGAGCATTTCGAATAAAACATCTTTAGAAAAATACAAATCAGTATTCTTAATATTGTAAGTTCCATCTTCAAGCTCAACAATCCTTTCTCGTAAGTTATTATCCTTGTAAAACAAATTCACTTCTCTTGGAAAAACTTGCGGCTTATATTTTTGTGCTAATTGCTCTGAAGCTTCACTAACTTTTTTATGCGCGGAATGATTCGACAATTCATCACGCATAGTAGCAACAAAAGCTTTTTTCAATCGTGCATCATTCGCATCAATAACAACAACACCATAAGAACCAAAAATCGAATAAACAAATTTTCGAGTGGCTTCTGCTAGCGACAAACCTGATTGATAGCAAGAACGAAGAATTTCATTCAGCTCATCAGCATTACTAGAATTTCCATTAATTTTATTAAGCTCTTCTATTAATTCATTTAACGAGTCAGTAGATAATTCTCCGCATGCGCCACTAGCATCCGAATTATTCCACGTTAGTTTATTATTAAAAATATGAATGCTTGCTATTTCAGCAAAGTCATGATCTTCGGATGCCATCCAAAAAATAGGAACAAAGCGCTCATTCTTATACTGATCATTTAATTGCTTTGCAAGTTTAATAGTGGTGATGATCTTATAAATGAAAAATAATGGTCCGCCTGCAATACCTAACTGATGACCAGTGGTAATTGTAAATGAATTTTCAGATTTTAACGATTGAATAGTTTCAGCTAAAGCATTTGAATGTAACGAGTCTTTATTTTGCTCTAATAAAACATCCACAAGCAAATTCCTATCAACAGGGAACTTTTTACGGTCATTAATTGCATGAAAAAGATTTTCATATTTCGGTTCGTACTTGTAAAAGGATTTCAACAAGTCAGACCCCTTCAAATAATCATCTAACAGATTATTTTTCCAGTTACTATTACTTAATGAAATCGTGTAATTACGCATGCTTTATTTTATTAGCTCGCCAAACAAATCAAATTCTGAGGCCGAAATAATTTTCACATTGGCAAAATCACCAACACGAACATAAGCGTCAGTTGCATCTATCAACACTTCATTATCTACTTCAGGAGAATCGAATTCTGTTCTACCAACAAAGTGATTATCTTCTTTTCTATCAAACAACACTTTAAACTCCTTTCCTACTTTCTGCTGATTCAATTCTGCCGATATTGATTCCTGCGCCGCCATCACTGCTTGCGCTCTCTCAACTTTTATTTCTTGCGGAACATCATCTACTAACGAGTACGCATGTGTGTTTTCTTCATGCGAATAAGTGAAGATGCCCAAACGATCAAACTTCAAATCCTCCACAAATCGCAACATATCATCATGATCTTGCTCTGTCTCCCCTGGATATCCAGCAATTAATGTTGTACGCAAAGCGATGCCTGGAACTTTTTCACGAATTGTATTTACTAAGTTATAAGTCTTCTCGCGGGTTGTACCTCGCCGCATCGACTTCAACATATTATCACTTACATGCTGCAGTGGCATATCGAGGTAATTACAAATATTACTATTCGTATTCATCACATCAAGAACATCCATCGGAAATCCAGCAGGGAAAGCATAATGCAAACGGATCCATTCAATGCCATTCACATCTGCGAGGCGTTGCATTAATTCGGCTAGCTTGCGCTCTTTGTATAAATCGAGTCCGTAATAAGTTGAATCCTGTGCAATCAGAAGTAATTCTTTTGTACCATTAGCTGCTAATTTTTTTGCTTCCTGCACTAATTCTTCCATTGGCTTAGAAATATGATTACCACGCATTAAAGGAATCGCACAAAATGAACAAGGGCGGTCGCAGCCTTCCGCAATTTTCATATAAGCAAAATGACGAGGGGTAGTAAGTAATCGTTCTCCTACTAACTCCTGTTTATAGTCGGCGCCCAGTGTTTTAAGAAGCAAAGGCAAATCACGCGTACCAAAGTAGGCATCTACATTAGAAATTTCTCTCTCTAAATCTGGCTTATAACGTTCTGATAAGCATCCTGTCACAATTAACTTTTCAATTTTACCCGCCTCTTTTTGCTTTGCAAAATGGAGAATAGTATCGATACTTTCTTGTTTAGCATTATCAATGAATCCGCAAGTATTGATGATTACAATTGAAGCATCTTGCTTGGTGCTTTCATGTGTCACATCAAACTTATTGGCCTTTAGCTGACCCATTAACACTTCCGAATCGACTAAATTTTTAGAGCATCCAAGTGTTACTACATTGATTTTATTTTGCTTGAGCGTTTTTGATTTCACTTTTCTAAATTTCTTAGACAAATTTACCAAATCGTTTCGTGAAGCTGGCGGTATTCTTCAATTCTTTATAAGCAGCTATTTGAACATCATTATAACAGAATTTGGGCTGTATTTTTTGTCAAAACAAGTCTGATTGATGATTTTCAAAAAAACAAATCGCCCAAAAAAACCTGTCTTTTACCCTAATTAAACATGTCTTTCACAAAATCTATAAAGTAGAAATGACTATCATGAATAAATTGCATCAAAATTAAAAACACATGAAAAAATTAATTATCGTCTTATTACTAATCAGCAGCGTAAACTCATTCGCTCAGATTACAGCTCCGAACGGAATATTTACTGGTTGCAAACCTGCAAGTTTCACCTTGATCGGCCCTACGGGTTATGATAAATATGAATGGAGTAACGGAGCAACTTCGAGACAAATCGAATACATTATGGATGGTTCATCGGGAGCAATAGTAGATACTGCTACTGTAGGATTAACATGCTACGATGCTAACAATGTAGCTTACGTGCAACAGCCAGTAGTATTAAGATCTATCAAAGAACCTGAATTGCTTTCAAATTTCAATGGTAAATACGATTATTCAATAAATGACAGTATTAAAAGTCAATTAGTATTAACCTACCAAAGCAGTGCTCCACAATATGTTTTTACATTCATTCAAACGGATGCTAAAGGCAAAGGATCAAATCCGATTTCTAGATGTGTATCAAATACAAGATGGTGTAATCTTAGCAATGCAGCGCCTGCATTAAAGAATGGAAAATTTTATTACGTAACAGTACATGCTCGAGTAGATAATGTAAATTACTGTAAAGGAAATTATAGTATTATTGGTTTAGGAATTAATTCTGATGATGACCATGATGGTCATGGCCATGGAGATAGCGATGGTAATGGCGACAGCGATGACGACAATAATGACTTAGTTGGATCTACCAACCCAATTGAGATCAGTACTTACCCAAATCCAAGCTATAAAGATTGTAGAATAATAGTTGATAGCGACGACAAATCACCAATGGATATTAGCATTTACAATATCGAAGGACAGCTTATCTACCGCGAAGCATTTGAGAGCTTCCCTGTAAATCAAGAAATAAGCAATTACATTAATAACCCAGGAACGTATAAAATGGTTGTTACACAAAATGGGAAGGTAAAAACATCATCGATTGAACGATTATAATTTATAGCTAAATAAAAAAAAGTCCTGTAGTGATTTACTACAGGGCTTTTTTTATTCGTTAAACAACGACTTTACAAACTCATTTCTATCAAAAAGCTGCAGATCTTCCATTTTCTCTCCAACTCCAATATATTTTACAGGTATTTTAAACTGATCACTGATTCCGATTACAACACCACCTTTTGCTGTTCCATCCAACTTCGTTAATGCAAGCGCATTAACATCAGTAGCGGCAATAAATTGTCGAGCTTGTTCGATAGCGTTTTGCCCCGTAGAAGCATCCAGAACCAATAAAATTTCGTGTGGTGCATCAGGAATAACTTTTTGGATAACCCTTCTGATTTTAGAAAGCTCATTCATTAGGTTAATTTTATTATGCAATCTTCCGGCAGTATCAATAATACAAACATCGGCACCTTGCGCTTTTGCTGAACTAACTGCATCAAAGGCAACACTTGCTGGGTCTGCACCCATGCCCTGCGAAATAATCGGAACACCAACACGATCTGCCCAAATAGTAAGTTGATCTACTGCTGCTGCACGAAAAGTATCAGCAGCACCTATAACAACTTTTTTACCTGCCAACTTAAACTGATTTGCCAGCTTGCCAATAGTAGTCGTTTTTCCAACGCCGTTCACCCCTACTACCAAAATAATATATGGTTGCGCAGGAAGATCCTTCAATGTATTGAAATTATTATTGTCCGTTGATTTGTTTTCTTCTAAAAGAAGTACAATTTCTTCGCGAAGAAGTTTGTTTAATTCTCCCGTAGAAGTGTATTTGTCGCGAGCAATTCTTTCTTGAATACGCTTGATAATTTTAAGGGTAGTTTCTACTCCAACATCAGAAGTAACTAATATTTCCTCCAGATTGTCTAGTACTTCATTATCAATTGTTGATTTCCCTACTAATGTTTTTGTCAGCTTTGAAAAAAAACTTTCGCGTGTTTTTTCTAGCCCTTTATCAAGGGATTCTTTTTTATCGCGATTAAACAGTCCAAATAAACCCATCTTTAAAAATATCGAGTATTAATTTAATAAAAAAAGCTCCTTTCATAGAAAGAAGCTAATTTCATAGGCAGGTTGATTGCCAGTTATTATTTATCTTTTAAAAAATCTTTCACGTGATCATTGTGAACGACTTCTGATTTAAAACTGTAAGATCCTGTTAAAGGAGACTTCACCATCTTAATTACTTTTGAGAACTCTTTACCTTTACCGGTTTTTAGTGTCGCAACTACTTTCTTTGCCATGTTGTGATAATTTTAAGGGAAACCCCGGTTTATTTAATTTCTTTATGAACTGTTACACGCTTTAAGGTACGATTGAATTTTTTCAACTCTAAACGCTCAGTTGTGTTTTTCTTGTTTTTTGTAGTGATGTATCGCGATGTTCCAGGCATGCCACTGTTCTTGTGTTCAGTGCACTCCATAATCACTTGTACTCGGTTACCTTTCTTTGCCATGATTTTAAAATCAATTAAATCCTTTTGTTGAGGGGTTGCAAAGATAATATAGTTTTACTAAAATCACAAATACTATTGATTTAAAAATTATGTCCTCCAACGATTTATTAAATGATATGTGCGAATCAACTTCAAAACACTGATATACTAGTATTTAAGATAAGAATCTTGGGCCATAAGCAGATCTATATCAACCACCGATCGAGGTAAACTGCCTGATAAATTAGTAGCAGGCCCCTTTTCATTTATTAATATATCATCTTCAATTCTTACTCCGATATTCCACCATTTTTTATCGCAGGGTGAACCTTCTGGGATATAGATACCCGGTTCAACAGTAATTATTGTCCCTGCTTTTAATGGCCCATAAGTTCCTGCGTCATGTACATCCAAACCTAAATAGTGACTAGTTCCATGCATAAAATACTGATCTGCCTCCTTCTCGTTTTTAATAATTCCTAACGCAAGCAGTCCTTTCGAAATAATTTCAAAAGTAGCTTCGTGTGTTGCTCTGAAAGACTTTCCAGGTAGGCAAACATCTATTCCTGCATCTTGTGCTTTAAGGACTAAGTTATAAATCAGCTTTTGCTCTTCAGTAAACTTTCCATTGACAGGGAATGTCCTCGTGATATCTGCTGTATAACCGTGATACTCTCCGCCCATATCAGCCAATAGTAAATCGCCCGACTTTAATGAGTCGCGATTATCTTGGTAATGTAAAATACAACTATTACCTGCTCCCCCACAAATTGAAGGATACCCCTGATATTCGCCACCATTATTCTTGACAAAATACTCCACTATTGCCTGCGCTTGATATTCTTTAAATCCAGGTTTAATCGCCTTCATCAATTCAATGAATCCTTCAATTGATATGTCTATTGCTTTTTGAACATATGCAATTTCTTCTTTCTTCTTAACTTCTCTCATACCAGCCATTATTTTGATTGGCTTTATTTCATCGACGATATTTTGAGTTAAAAGCTTTTTATTAAAATCATCTACTAAATTCTTTAAAGCAATTTTTGAACGCCCTTCGTTGTTAGGTTGAAATGGATATTCAACCCAGACATCTTCGAATTTTGTAAAGTCAATTCCGAATTCATTAAACGAGGATGTTGTATAAACTGCCTGAATATCAGTAATTCTTTGAGCCTCCAAAATTCCTGGCCTTAAACCAGTCCACAGTTCTTCAAATTTATCTTTAGGCCTTATAAAAAGAAGCTCATTAACACCTATGTTATTATCAAAAGTTTTCTCCTCCTTGAATAATAACAAAACCGCATCCGGATCACGAAAACCAGTCAAATAATAAAAGTTAGGGTTTTGACTGTATTGATAATCGACGTCATTGCTTCTATTTCTTATTGGGTTTGCAAAAAAAATCGCAACCGAATGAACAGGCATTTGTGCAATAAATTGTGTTCTATTCGCCTTGAAAAAAGAAGCTGGGAGTAAGTCAGCATCGGCATTTTGACCAAAAAGTAATGTTGGTAGTAAAATAAAAAAAACCGACAGATTACTTTTCATGATTCAAATTTAATCAAAATCGTAATCTACCGGTTCTTTCAACCGTTATATAATAATTGTTACAATGAGCCTTTTACGATAGCACGTGTAATCGCATCCGTAATTCCGATTTTGTTAATCGTTTTTAAAGCAGATGTGCTTACTTTTAATGTAATCCACTCTCCAGTCTCAGGTAGAAAAAATTTCTTAACCTGTAAATTCGGATTAAAACGACGCTTTGTTTTGCGGTTTGAGTGGCTAACTTTATTACCGGTGATTGCTTTTTTTCCGGTTAAATCACAAATTCTCGACATGACTTTTCGTTATTGGGAAGGCAAATTTAGTAAATTTTGTTTTATCTACAAGCACCTCGCGTATTTTTTATTTAATTAATTGGAATATGATTTTATTCTGCATTTACTAGTTCCTTCCGCAAGAAGTTCAAACCGCTAAGTGCTGCAATCTCAATAGTTCTAAGCCGATTATCTCCTAATTTAAGTAAAAAGGTTTTTGTTCCTTTTGGGGTGCACACACCAACCCAAACTGTTCCAACTGGCTTATCTGCTGTTCCTCCACCGGGCCCGGCAATGCCTGTTGTTGCTACTGCACAGTCAACATTAAATAGTTTTTTAACCGATTCAACCATTGCCAAAACTACAGGTTCACTTACGGCACCATACTTTTCAATCAGCGATTTTGGGATATTTAAAAGTTGAGATTTACTTTCATTGGAATAGGTTACAAACGAACCCATATAATAAGCTGAACTTCCCGGAATTGATGTTATCAAATGTGCCATAAATCCACCAGAACAACTTTCTGCAGTTGCAAAGGTGTATTTTTTTGATTTCAATAATTCGCCAACCACTTGTGGCATTTCATCTTTTTCAAAGCCATAAATATATTCACCTACAAGTCCCTTAATGTCATCAGTAAATCTTTTCAATTGCTGCCTCAATTGTTGTTCATTATCGCCACTGCCAGACAACCTTAAGCGAACAGATCCAGCACTAGGTAAATAAGCCAATTTTATAGTTGGTGGGAGTGAATTTTCAAAGGCAGCGATTTTCTCGGAAAGAAAGCTCTCACCAATACCAAATGTCAGAATAGTACTATGAATGATAAACGGAGTTTTAAATCTTGTTTTAATTCTAGGTAACACCTCCTGCTCCATTAAATATTTCATTTCATATGGAACACCGGGCAAACTTACATATACTACATCTTCTTCATCGAACCACATCCCAGGAGCAGTACCTACTTTATTATAAAGCGTTATACAATTAGATGGAATTTCTGCTTGCAGTCGATTTAATGCTGTGGCCTCCCTACCATGAATTGAAAACAAATGAACTATATCATCGAAAGCTTTTTCGTCAAAGCGCATTTTTACGTTAAAATAATCTGCAAGTGTTTTCTTGGTAATATCGTCATTTGTAGGTCCAAGTCCACCAGTTATTAATACCAAATTAGCACGTAATGAAGCTTCTTTTAAGGCGCTTATAATCTCATTATGATTATCTGAAATAGAAGTAATTCTATTTATTTTAATTCCGGCCTGATTTAACACTTCACCCATCCACGCAGAGTTAGTGTCCACTACTTGGCCAATTAATAATTCATCACCTATTGTTATTATCTCTGCAATCATATTTTAAAATTCTTTCAAATTTAATGAAAGCGGTCGGCATTGGTTAAAACTTATATTAAATAATTTTAAAGGATCTTTATATTGAATACTTACCAAAAAATATCTTCCTTCGTTTTTGGCCTAATTCCGTCCAGCCATTTAAAGTCGCGCAATTTTATATCACTTTCCAATGCATCTTTAATCGGCAGAAGCACCGCATCTGGTTCATTCATCAATGCTATCTTTTGAACTTTACTGTCAGCTATATAAATATTCATATCACTACAATCGGCTTTATTTACTCCGGTCAGTTTTTGTTGTTTATTTCTGATAAAGTAAACTGTTTGCCCATTACCAGCAACTTTTATTAAATCAAGTTTGCTATTTACGAAATTACCTACCATATCCCTTCCTTTAATCTGATTAAAACGGAGTGAATCTTCTTGACCAATTATAAACGCATTTTCTTGTAAATACATTTTATGAAGTTGGTTGTTGAAAATCTCAAGCTTAATAAATTCTGCTGTTAACTGGTTTTTATTACTCCATAATACTGGATTCTTATAAAATGATATGGTAGAATCGGTAGTGTTATAAATTAATGAGTCGCAACAACCTTGCAAATCATTTTTAAAAATTTTTACTTTATGATAAGCAAAATACTTTTTTTGTTTTTTCGAAGAGTCCTGCTCCGCAAATAAGGTATCTGCATGCATAAACATGGAGTCCCTTTCAAAAATTTTTATCAAAGAACAATTTCCAGTCACGAAGGAATTTCCTTTTTTCTCATTCAAGTAAGCATACTCACCACCAACAATTATCTTCTGAACTGTATCAGTAATAAAAACATGCTTCCATGCTTTACCTACTCCTTCTATCCTATCATAAAAAATCGAATCACCTTGTAATTTATTTTCTTTGGATAAGATATAGGCATTTTTTCCAAAAACCGATTTCTCCGTTTGGGTATTGTACCATCCATTTTCACAGTAAATATATCCTCCTTCCTTACTGTTGCTTCTTATAAATGTTGGTCCATAAAAAAAAGCAGTTTTATTAATGGTATTATATTTCAATGTATCAGAATTCATGACATATCGAGTGTTATTCAACTTTACCTTACCCCTAAAAAACACTTCTTTGTTGCGGGCATAATAATAGCCAATATCACTAGTCAATGTATTTTCTTTATCTTTTACTGATCCTTGCTGAAAATAAGACCCAACCTCATTACTCAAATCGTAAAACAGAGAAGTCGTTGTTAATACCATTTTGCTATCAGTAAGATTCACTTCTTTTCCAGTAATCTGCGCATTTTTAGTTTTTCCATCATAATGCAAAACATCGCCACTTAATTTTGCTTGGGGGCCTTCAATACGAATTGCACCATAGGCATCAATTGTATTATTCACTTCATAAAACAATGCGGAATCGCAATACATCAAAGTGTTGTCCTGACGAAAAATCACATCGCCTATTAATCGCCTAACTTCAATACCATTATATTTAATCCCTTCTAAAGAACCCGCCTGAACAATTTCAATAGGCTTTCCATTAATTTGCGCGTACCCATTATTAATAAAAAAAATGGTTAGTATAACAAGCAGAAAAATTCGTACGGAATAGCTATACGAACTTTTAATATTTGTAATACACTGACTTAAAGTCGTCATTTACATTTTAGTTATTTAAAAACCTCTTCACGCACCATCGTTTGTTTTCGATCCGGGCCAACAGACAAAATAGTAATTGGCAAGCCTGTTGCATTTTCGATATATGAAATATAGTTCAAAAATGACTGCGGTAACTTTTCTAAATCATTATAACCTGATAAATCTTCGCTCCATCCTTCTATCACATCATATATAGGTTCGATAGTTTCATTAACTACATCATATGGAACATAATCTATTACTTCACCTCTATACTTATAATGAGTACACACTTTTATTTGATTGAAACCACTTAACACATCTGATTTCATCATTATAAGCTGAGTAACGCCATTAAGCATAATTGCATAATTGAGCGCTGGTAAATCAAGCCATCCACAACGACGAGCTCTACCTGTAGTTGAACCAAATTCATTACCTTTCTTTCTTAACTCATCACCTGTTTCATCAAATAATTCTGTTGGAAATGGTCCACTGCCAACGCGCGTGCAGTAAGCTTTAAAAATACCATACACCTCACCAACTGCTGATGGAGGAATACCTAAACCAATACAAGTTCCAGCTGTTACTGTATGCGAAGATGTTACGAATGGATATGATCCAAAATCTAAATCCAGCAATGAACCTTGAGCACCTTCCGCCAATACCGATTGTCCGTTCCGAATATTGTTATTTAACTCGTACTCGCTATCGATTAAAGTGAGTTCTTTCAAAAGCTCAATTCCTTCAAAAAAGCCATTCTCCATAGCAGGCAAATCATATTCAAAATCATATTGCTTTAGCATCGCAATATGTTTATCCACTAATTTTTTATAATTCAATAAGAAGTCAGGATGCTCAATATCTCCAACACGAAGTCCGTTACGTCCCGTCTTATCCATGTAAGCAGGGCCAATACCTTTTAATGTAGAACCAATTTTTTCTTTTCCTTTTGCTGCTTCTGATGCTGCATCAATCAAACGATGAGAAGGAATAATTAAATGTGCCTTACGTGAGATTTTTAAATTACTCTTTACATTCACACCAAGTGCAACAAGTGCATCAATTTCTTTTTTGAAAACAACAGGATCAATCACAACACCATTACCAATCACATTACTTTTTCCATCATGAAAAATACCAGAAGGGATAGTATGCAATACATGCTTTCTTCCTTCAAACTCTAATGTATGACCAGCATTTGGCCCACCTTGAAAACGAGCAATTACATCGTATCTTGGTGTAAGAACATCCACTACTTTCCCTTTACCTTCGTCTCCCCACTGAAGACCTAATAAAACATCAACTTTCATAATAATATTTTAAATAGCAAATGACTTAGCAGCTGCCTCTTCGTTTTCAAGTATCGAAAACACGTTGTTCAATTTTGTAATAACCAACAATGAATTAATTTTTTCTGGCACTGCGCAGATAACTGCTTCTCCACCCGACTTTCTTGCTTTCGTTAAAATATTTAATAAAACATTAAGTCCTGTACTGTTCATATATTGAAAAGAGGATAAGTCGATAACATAATTCAAATGCTCTCCTTCAGTATGTGAATCGATTTCCTCAATCAAGCTATTCGCTTGATTTTTCTCTATCAGATTGCCACTTAATTTGATTAAAGAATAGCTAACTTTCTGTGTGATTTTAAATTCGAATTCCATAGTATTTTTATATGTTGCTAAATTAATTGTTTTTTGCTTTCAAATTTTCACATTTTCCTATTTGCGCTAACTTATTGCATTTTCCGAATAAGTTTAAACTATGATGTGTCACATCAAACCCCAAAATATCGCCCATCATTGATTGAATTTGTTGAATTCGTGGGTCACAAAATTCCATCACCTTTTCACAATCCTGACAAATAAGATGATCATGTTGCTTATAGGCATAAGACTTTTCAAACTGAGCCATATTTTTACCAAACTGATGTTTGGTTATTAAATCGCAATTCAATAAATGTTCGATTGTGTTATATATTGTTGCGCGACTTACTTGATACTTTTTTATTTTCATATGAGCAAACAATGATTCAACATCGAAATGCTCATTATAGGAATATATTTCGCGAAGAATAGCAAAGCGCTCTGGAGTTTTTCTTAATTTATTTCTTTCGAGGTATTTTAAAAAAACTGCATGAACTTTATCTTCGATTTTTTCTGTTACACTATTCATAACCTCCTTCGTTTTGTTCATTGTTATTATCAATTCTTATTACGGATAATAGTCCAGGTAATTTTTCAATCTTCTTGATTAGCTTTTTTAAATGTTCTGTATCGTGAACAAACAGCATGATAGTGCCTTCAAAAACACCATCATTACTTTCAATATTCAACGAACGGATATTTACTTTCAACTCACTAGAAATAACTTTTGTAATATTATTTACAACACCTACATCATCGAGTCCAGTTAACTTAACACCACTTAAGAAAGCTATCTGCTCTTGACCAAACCAACGAGCTTTTACAATTTTATTTGCATAATTAGACATTAGCTGAATCGCATTCGGGCAATTAGTACGATGTATTGCAATACTATCTCCATCACCTATAAATCCAAAAACATCATCGCCAGGAATTGGGGTGCAACAATCAGAAAGTTTATACTTTATTTGATCAATGTCTTGACCAATTACCAACATATCCGATTTGCCACGGAACAACTTTACCAAATCTTCAAAGGTTTGCTGATCTGTCTTGAATGTATTTGGAAGCTTACCTTGCTCTTTTAAATCAAAGAAATCTTTTAAGTTTGATAAATCAATTGCGCCAACGGCAATCCTATAATAAAAATCAGTAATGTTTGTTACTTTAAAAAACATCAACAATTCATTAACTGCATAATTTACTTTTTCGAGTTTCAAAGACTTTAACTTTTTATCAAAAATCGATTTCCCTTCTTCAGCAAATTTTCTTTTGTCTTCTTTTATTGCTGTTTTAATTTTTGATTTCGCTTTCGCAGTAATCACCATATTGAGCCAATTCTCTTTAGGGCGTTGTTTTGTAGCGGTAATTATTTCAACTTGATCGCCGGAGTTTAAAACATGGGAGATTGCAGCAAGTTTGTGATTTACTTTAGCACCTATACATTTTGTACCGATATCAGAATGAATTTCAAATGCAAAATCAAGTGCCGTAGAACCAGAAGGGAGTGTTTTAATTTCTCCTTTGGGAGTAAAAACAAAAATCTCTTCAGCAAATAAATTTAATTTAAAGTCGTCGATGAAATCTAATGCGTTGGCGTCAGGACTTTCCAGTGTTTCACGAATACGAGAGATCCATTCGTCGAGTGCACCTTCATGATTTGATTCTTTATATTTCCAATGAGCTGCGTAGCCTTTTTCTGCAATCTCATCCATTCTCTTTGTTCTTATTTGAACTTCAACCCACTTTCCTTCTTTACTCATAACAGTAGCATGAAGCGACTCATAGCCATTTGCCTTTGGCGTACTTATCCAATCCCTTAGCCTGTCAGGATTTGGAGTAAAATAATCTGTAATAATAGAATACACTCTCCAGCATTCCACTTTTTCTAAATCGTAGGGACAATCAATAATAATTCGGATAGCAAACAAATCATACACTTCTTCAAAAGTGATATTTTGTTTTTTCATTTTATTCCAAATCGAACTGATTGATTTCGGTCGACCTTTTACTTCAAATTTGAAATGCTCGCTTTTTAATTCGTCGATAATTGGCCGGGTAAATTCATTGATAAACTTTTCACGATCTTTTCTACTTTGTTGTAATTTAAGAGCAATCGACTTATACACATCGGGCTCAGTATATTTCAATGATAAGTCGTCAAGTTCAGTTTTAATTGCATACAATCCTAAACGATGCGCAAGAGGCGCATATAAATATGCTGTTTCAGAAGCAATTTTCAATTGCTTATCGCGAGGCATCGAACCAAGCGTCCGCATATTATGCAATCTATCTGATATCTTGATTAATATAACCCTTACATCATCACTTAAAGTCAAAAGCATCTTTCGGAAATTCTCTGCTTGCAGAGAGCTCTTATGATCAAACACTCCTGAAATTTTCGTTAAGCCATCAACGATATTAGCTACCTTTTTATTAAACAAGCGCTCAATATCATCCAGCGTATAATGCGTATCTTCAACAACATCATGCAATAAAGCACAAACAATCGCTAATGCTCCAAGCCCAATCTCCTCTGCAACAATTTGTGATACAGCAATAGGATGATAAATATAAGGCTCTCCTGATTTACGCCGCATATCGCTATGAGCTTCCAAGGAAATATCGAATGCCTTTCGAATCATCTTCCTTTCCTTCACATCAATATTAGGCTTACATGCTTTTAAAAGAGCTCTGTATCTCTTCAATATTTCTTTTTTCTCTAATTCAGGATCAAGAATTATTGGAGTAAGCTTAGTTGCAATTCCATTACTTTGCGTGGTACTCATAGTTATATAACAAAGGTATAAAAGGCTTCTCTTTAAATAAAAATGGCCGCTTTTAAACGGCCATCCTTTTATTAATTTTGTTTAGTTAATCATTACTGGCATCACCAACATTAACAAGTCGGCATTAGGATCTGACTCATCTTTTGGAGGAGATAGCAACCCAGCACGATTTGGAAGGGATAGTTCCATCTGAACATGCTCTGTATCTAAATTGCTTAGCATATCAGAAATAAACTTTGCATTAAAAGCAATTTCGATATCCTTACCCTCATAGCTACATTGAAGCCGTTCATTTGCATCATTTCCAAAATCAACATCTTCAGCTGAAATATCTACTTGACTTCCTGCAATTTTAAACTTTACCTGGTGCGTTGTTTTATTTGAGAAAATAGATACACGACGGATCGCACTAAGGAATGATAATCGGTCTATTGTTAATTTGTTTGGGTTATCAAGTGGAATTACCGCCTCATAATTTGGATAACGACCGTCAATCAAGCGACAAATCAAATGAACATTATCAAAAGCAAAGAAAGCATTTGCTTCATTAAAATCTACCTTAACCTGTGTGTTTGTATTTGGCAAATTAGCCTTTAACAAACCAAGTGGTTTTTTGGGCAAAATAAAAGAAATCTCACCTTCAGAGCGAATATCCGAGCGACGATAACGGACCAAACGATGAGCATCAGTCGCAACGAAAATAGAACCCTCTTTCCCAAACTGGCAATAAACCCCTGTCATCACAGGACGCAATTCATCACTTCCTGTTGCAAACAATGTTCTATTGATAGCTTCCGATAATGTTTCGCTAGGAATATCTATTGAATTTGGCTTATCAATAGTTGGAAGTTTTGGAAATTCATCTCCATTAAATCCGGACAATTTATACTTACCTACATTAGAACTAACCTCAATTTGGAAATTATCCATATTGACTTTAAAGGTAAGAGGCACTTCGCTAAATGTTTTAAGTGTTTCCAAAAGTAATTTGGCAGGGATAGCAATTTTCCCGCTTTCTTTTGATTCAACCTCTAAAGTAGTACTCATGGTTGTTTCTAAATCAGAAGCAGAAGCTTTAAGCCCTCCTGGATTTATTTCAAAAAGAAAATTCTCAAGAATTGGAAGTGGTGTACTTGATTGAAGCGCTCCGCTGATTGCTTGCAATTGCTTCAATAGGGTTGAAGAGGAAACAACAAATTTCATATTATAAATTCTATTTTTATTTTTATCGATAACAAATCGTGAAATCCCAATCTGATGAGCAAATATAATTAAGGGGGTTTTTCAATCCCATTATTTCCTGCTTATGTTATCAACAATTCGCTAATTAATAAAACACAACGAAATCAATAGCGATTATCTTCCGCTGTTTGAAGTGTTCCTGGCATTAATACCTTAGGTGTGACCATTATCCTGTCAAAATGAAAATATTGACAGATATACCACTCATCACCGCCTTCTATTCTAGTATAAAAACGATCCATATCAAACATAAGCGGCTTACCACTTTGTTCGTCTATTTGATTTCTTGATGAAGCCGTAACTGGTTTTCTGTAAAGTTGAATTGTTTTAGTGTAGTTCCGGTCATCGGTCACAGAAACAACGGCAAATGGCGCTGTTTTAAGTAGTGAATCTGCTTGTTCTTTTTTCAATCCATTTTCGATTCTCTCAAAATTGATATTGCTAAATGCATCCAAGTATTTCCTCAATTTTATAATATCATATGGCAGTGCCTCTCCTGCATTTTGTAATGAAGAAACAACATAAGTTGAATCGGGGTTACGAGCAACAGTGAAGCTTCTGTCTTTCTTGGTTGAATTAATCACTTTTATTCCAATAATGGTTCTAGGGTCAAAATGAAAAACAAACCTTTCTCTCCAATCATTTTCTTTTGGCAAATACCGCGTACTTAGAAATCCATTAAAACCAGGGATATGCATTATGTACGGAACCGTTGAGTGTTCGAGATACATGAATGTACCTAAATTATCCATTGTTGGATGCCCTACATAGTACGTCTTGGCCAACTTGCCAAGCTGATAAATCTCAATCTTAACCGATCTAGATGCCATCAGTTTCATCGTGTTATTATACAAGTTTTTCCCTACCGGACTTTTAACTTCTAATGCTTTAATAGTAAACAACAAATTATTTATTGCTTCTTGACGAGCATTATGCTTACCGTTTAAAATCCATTTTGAACTTGAAACTCTTGTTAGGAGAGATTTGTTCCCATCTCTGTCAACAAGAAATAATTTGTCTATTGAAGCTGTATCGCTCACAGCAAAATCTTTTAAATCGCCTGTTATAGTACTACTTCTTTTATTTGAAATTAAATAGGTCGCAAAAGCTGCAACACAAACAAAAAAAGTAATTAAAAATTTGTTTTTCATAGAATTCGCTGTCTTACCTGTTATATTTCTTCCTACGATTGTAAGTTTTCACAACACCAAAAAACACAATCAACAAAACCGGCACTCCAGCATTGAGTATCTTCAAAACCTGATTATCTTTTTCCATTACATTAGGATCAATCAAACGTAATTTAAAAACTTTATTTCTTACTTGCATCAGATTAGAATCGTCGCATAAAAAGTCGATGCAG
>Ga0114967_10000971_pt1 | contig 24117 bp, 15 predicted proteins | sample M_130628_MF_Meta_FD_92639 | JGI IMG/M metagenome (GOLD analysis project Ga0114967, IMG submission 92639) | Freshwater microbial communities from Lake Montjoie, Canada to study carbon cycling - M_130628_MF_MetaG | ecosystem: Environmental > Aquatic > Freshwater > Lake | place: Lake Montjoie...
CGCGGATCAAGCCCCCGCTTCCCCAGCGCCCGCCATGCCGGCGATGTCGCAGGAGGTGCGCGATCAACTGCTCGACGGGGCGCTCGATGTGCTCAGCCATTTGGAAAACTACGATGAAAAGGCTGCCTACGGGCAGGTCTTTGATCGGCTGAACCAGTGGAGCCACGCCATTACCGGCGGTGGCGCGGCCGATCCCTGGAAGCCCGATCCGCTGCTGCTCAAACTCCCCGAATCGCTGCGGGGAGCCGGCGGCGAGAAGGCGCTGGCCAGTGCTGTTTTCAATGGCACAACTGACATCTCGACGCTGCGCGATCAGCGGTGGCTGGCCGATGTGGCGGCCTCTGCCCGCGGGCCTGCGATTCAGGATATCGACGTGGCCCAGCGGCTGTTTGCCTGGACGGTGCAATCGCTGGCCATATCGTCTGATCCTCCCATGGTGCCGACGGAGACCACGCCGGGAACCCGCTGGTTCCAGTCGGGAGAGATTCTGCTTTCGGGGCGGGCTTCGGCCGCGCAGCGGGCTTGGATTTTTCTCGATCTGGTGCGACATGCCGGGCTCGATGGCGTGATGCTCGCCACTGGAGATGCCTCCCAAGGCACATTGCGTCCCTGGATTCCGGCGGTGCTCTGTGGCGAAGAGGCCTATCTTTTTGATCCCGGCTATGGCCTGCCGATTCCCGGTCCCAGCGGTAAAGGAGTGGCGACCGCCCGACAGGCGGCGGACGATCCTGCGATCCTGCGGGGGATGTCTCTGCCCGATCGCCCCTATCCGGTTCAGGCGGCCGATATCGCCCGCCTCACAGTGCTGGTGCCGGCCACAGAATGGAGCCTTTCCCGCCGTATGCACATGCTCGATCGCTCCCTCGCGGGTACGCGCAGGATAGACGTGTCGGTCGATGCCAGTGCCGTGGGAGCGCGGGCCCTCGCCGCGTTGCCGGTCGCTGGGGAGGCGACCGAGAATGGGGCTGCGGAGCGGATCGGGCTGTGGGAATTTCCCTGGCTGGTTCAGCAGCGGCGACGCGACAGTGCGGCTGTGGTCGATGCGGCGCTCAATAAGGAACTGGCGGTCATGGGGGTGACGCTGGCGCAGGCCGACGGCACCTCCAGCGGCCGCCGCATGGTTCGTCCGCTCTATGCCGCCCGGCTGCGTGAGTTTCGCGGAGAATTGGACGGACCAGAGGGCGCCAAGGCGGTCTATCTGCTCGCCCGACCGGGAAGCCAGCAGATCGCCGAAGCCCTCGTCGGGGTGCCGCCGCCGCAGGCCGATGCCACCAAGAGGCTCTACGAGCAGATGAAGGAGGATTCCACCTACTGGCTCGGACTCCTGACGCTCAACGAGGGGGAGGCGGAGACCGCCGTCGATTACCTCGAGCGGATGACGCTCCAAGCCCACCCCGAAGGCCCGTGGACGGACGCTGCCCGCAACACGCTGGCCCGTGCCAAGTTCGCCCTTGGGGATCGTGCCGAGGGGATAAAAATCCTCCGGGAGGACACCTCCCCGCAGCGGTTTGGCAGCCGCCTGCAGGCCGATCAGTGGGAGAAAAACCAGCCTTAGCGTCTGTTTCCCGCCGGTCGGCCTGCTTCGCGTTGCCTCTTTGACCAGAAATGGATACGCTGGAGGGCTTCGCACCGGTTCCCCATTCCCCGCCGGGCTCATCTGAGCCGGGCCCAGCCCACGATTTCCATGAAAGACGACATCCACCCCCGTTACATCGACACCGTGGTCCGCTGCGGTTGTGGCAACACGTTCAACACCCGGAGCACGATGCCCGAGTTGAAGGTCGACATTTGCAATGTCTGCCATCCTTTTTTCACCGGCAAGCTGAAGTTTGTCGATACAGCCGGCCGGATTGAGAAGTTCAAGTCGAAGTTTGCCAGTGCCGGCTATGCCAGCCTGAAGAAGGGTAAGAAGGCGGCCGTCGAAGCGGTGCCGACCGAACCTGCAGCCTCCTAGGCTGGCTGGGCCGAATCCCTGACATCAGCGGCTTCGCTCCTGAAGCCCCCTGCCCCTCCGGCCAGCCTGCGATTCCCCTACCGGCTCGATCCATGCGCGACCAACTCCAAGCCAAGCTCTCCCGGTTCGAGGAACTTGAACGGGAGATGGCCGATCCCGCCGTGCAGGCTCAGGCGTCGCGGATGGCAGCGGTGGCTCGCGAGCATGGTTCGCTGGCGAAGTTGGCGCTGCGGTATCGGGCCTTTGTGGCGATGGAGCGGCAGATTGCCGAACTCAGCGAGATGGCCCGGGACAACGATCCCGAATTGCAGGCCATGGCCTTGGCAGAGCTGCCCGCACTCCAGCAGCAGCGCGAGCAGGAGTGGGATTCCCTGCTTGATCTCAGCTCCGACGACGAAGATGCCGACCGCCCCCGCTGCATCATGGAACTGCGGGCCGGCACCGGCGGCGACGAGGCGGCACTCTTTGTGCGCGATCTCTATGAGATGTATCGCCGCTACTGCACGGAGCAGGGCTGGGATGTGGAGGTGCTCGACGCCAGCAGCACGGAGCTGGGTGGTTTCAAGGAGGTTGTGCTGGGCATCTCCGGGGAATCGGTCTACCGGCGGCTGCAGCATAAGAGCGGCGGCCATCGCGTGCAGCGGGTTCCCGATACGGAAACCAAGGGGCGGATCCACACCTCCGCGGCAACCGTCGCCGTCCTCCCGGAGCCGGAGGATGTGGAAGTGTCGATCGCACCCGACGAATACCGCAAAGACCTGTTCTGCGCCAGCGGCCCCGGTGGGCAGCACGTCAATAAGACCGCCTCGGCGGTCCGCCTGACCCACCTCGAGTCGGGCCTCGTCGTGCAGTGCCAGGACGAGAAGAGCCAGCACAAAAATCTGGCCAAAGCGCTCCGCGTGCTCAAGACCAGGCTCTACGAACTCAGGCGGAGTGTCGAGCATGAGAAACGCGCCACCGAGCGCCGCACGCTCGTTGGCTCCGGCGATCGCAGCCAGCGCGTGCGCACCTACAACTTTCCACAAAACAGGCTGACCGATCACCGCATCAATGAGAGCTTTACGCTTGATCAGGTGATGGCGGGGCGGCTCTCGTTGGTGATCGAGGCGACCGAGCAGCATGCGCGCCAGCAGCGCAAGGCGGCGAAGGAACAATCGGCCAAGCCATTGGCCACGTAAAAATATTTTTCGCGCGACGGAGCATCTATGAGCGACGACGTGTGGACGGTGGGACGACTGCTGACGTGGACCTCCGACTGGCTGGCCACGCGGGGCAGTGAGACGCCGCGACTCGATGCCGAGGTGCTGCTGGCGCACGTGCGAGGCTGTCCCCGTATTGCCCTCTACACGGCTTTCGAAACGCCGGTGGATGAGGCCCAGCGGGGCCGGTTTCGCGGCTTGGTCAAGCGCCGGGGTGAGGGAGAGCCGGTGGCCTATCTGGTGGGAAACAGGGAGTTTTTCTCATTGCCGCTGGGGGTCTCGCCGGCTGTGCTCGTGCCCCGGCCGGAAACCGAGGATCTCGTGGTGCGCGTGATCGACATCTGTCGCGATTCCGCCGCCCCCCGCATTGCCGACGTCGGCACGGGATCGGGCGCGATCGTCGTGGCCCTGGCGAAGCACCTGCCGCGGGCGACTTTTCTCGCTACCGATATTTCACCTGAGGCGCTGGAAGTGGCGCGGGCGAATGCCGCCCGCCACGGCTGTGCAGATCGGATCGAATTCGTGGCCTGCGACCTGCTCGATGCTCCGGCGGGGGTCGGGCCGTGGGATGTGGTGGTCAGTAATCCGCCCTATGTGCGCGAGGACGAATTCGCACTTCTGCCACGCGATGTACGGCTGCATGAGCCGCGTGGGGCACTCGTCGCCGGGCCCCGCGGCGTAGAGGTGATAGAGCGATTGGCAGCCGTAGCTGCAAAGCGCCTCGTGCCTGGCGGCTGGCTGCTGATGGAAACGGGCCCCGCCGTCGCGGCCGCCAGCGAAGCTGCCCTTGAGCAGCAGCCTGAGTTGGCCCGCGAGCCGACGCTGCTCGATACGGCGGGTCTGGCCCGCGTGGTGCGGGCCAGACGCCGCTGCTGAAAATAGATGTTTTCCCAAGCCCCCACAGCTCAGGCAGAAACCGGTTCGCCAGTGGCGCCCTTGCCGGCGGCGGAGAGGAACCGATCCTTCACGGAGTTGAAGTTCTGCATCGAATAGAGATGCATATAGATCAGTTCCAGTTCGTCGGTCTTGGCGAGTGAGGTGAGGGCCTCGCCACTGAGCGTGCGCAGACGGTTGCGAGCGACCGCCAGAAAACCGCCAATCAGGGTTTTTTCTCCCCCAGGACTGGTGAGTTCGGCCTGCATCGGTTCCAGCAGGTTGAGCTCCTTGAGCCGCCTGCCGAACGCCCGCGTGCGCTCAAATTGCACCTGGTATTCCTTGAGAAAGGCGAGGACCTGCTCGACATAGGCGCTCGGCTTGTTGTCGGCCCCGAAGAGTTTCTGTCCGCGACCTTCCCGGTTGAAGCCGGGGTGGGTCTCGTCGATACACAATGTCAGCGTTTGCTGGTCGTTGCTGATGGCGAATACGAACGGGTAGCGGCGGATGAACGAGGGCACATACTTCGCCTCCCATTGGGAATCGGAAGAGAGGTAGAGATTCTGCTCGGGGCGCACTCCCAGCACCGCCACCGGCATGACGTCATCCCCCGATTCGGTGAACACGATGGCGTATTCTGCCGCCGCTGGCACGATCTCGACCGCCATCAGCGGGACCGCATTGACGCCGGAACTGAAGCCATAGTCGTTCGACGGGTCAAACGACATCTCCCCATGCTGCGCGAACGTAACTGGGATCGCAGATTCGTAGATCAGCAGTTGCTTGGCCATGGGAAGGGCTTTCTGATGGGCTATGCGTCGGGCGCACCCGACACCGTGATGGAGAAAAAATTGCGGTCATACACCGGAGGCCCCTGGGCGGGTCTTTGCCTTGGCCCTGAGCTCCCCGGACGCGAGTCTATCGTCTTGCAGTGCCCGGCGGAATATGCGGGGGGGAGACTGAGCAGCCCATGAATGGGTTTTTCGGCCGGCAAGGAGGGACGCTCGGGCCCGGACCGTTCGCCGGAGGAATGGTTGACTGGTGTACACCAGCGGTGTAAACCAGTCTGAATGGAGGCCGATTGGGAGCGGCCACCGGCCGATTGAGCAGAGGCGGGGAGGCATCCGATGGCGACGCGGCCGGACCTTTTCGGCACAGGCGCGGAACGGGTCCGTGCGGCGGCGGAGATCGTCCTCCGCTGGCTGCGCTCGGCAGGCACGTGGGCCGATGCAGCGGCCCGCTGGGCAGCCGGGCATCTCGGCAGGCATCGGCGGCGCGAGCCATTGCCCAGTCGGCCGCTGGTGGTGGTGGCGGCCAGCCTCGCAGCAGGGTGTGCTGCGGCGATCTGCTGGGAACTCTCCCCTCTGGTCTGCTGGCTGCCTGGGGCAGCGGGAGTGTGTCTGTGGCTGGTGCTCTTTCGCCGCGGGAATCGGCAGGTAGCGGCAGTGATTTTGGTGGTGTCAATAGCCTGTGCTGGGGCGAGCTGGTCTGCAGCCCGCTGGAATCTATTTTCGGCTGCTGATCTGGCTTGGAGTCTGGGGCCCCTGCCGGGGCCGGTGGCCCTGGAGGGGGTGGTGCTCCAGACGCCGCAGCGGTTGCCGCCACAGAGCATTCCCGCGCCGGGGCAGATCAGAATGGAGCCGGCCAGTGAATGGCTCCTGCGGGTGGAGGGGGTGCGGGCAGGCAGTGTCTGGCAGGCAGCGGCTGGCAGGGCTGCGGTGTTTGTCGAAGGCCCTTCCCCCGATCTGATCATCGGCAGCCGGATCCGCCTGTTCGGCCGCGGCATGCGTCCCGGCCCGGCACTCAATCCGGGGGAGTTTGATCTGCGCGAGCGGGCCAGAACGCTGCGTTGCCTGTCGATCGTGCGCACCGAAGGTGCCGGGGCAATCACGGTGATGCAGGTTCCGCCAGCCCTGACGCTGGCCTCACTGCTCGACGAAATTCGAGCCCGCGGGAAGCGGACGCTGCAGGCCTGCCTCTCGCCGCAGCGGGCCCCGCTGGCCGCAGCGCTTTTGCTCGGCAGCAGGGATTCGCTGCCGAGCGAGGAATCGCAGGAATTCCTTGTCACCGGCACGATCCATATTCTTTCCATCTCCGGACTGCATGTGGCGTTGCTGGCCATGGCGCTGTTTCAACTGCTGCGGGTTGCGGCGGTGCCCCGCCAGTGGTCACTGCTGGCGGTAGCGGTATGGACGGGCCTCTATATGCTGCTGGTGCACCCCGAAACGCCCGTGGTGCGGGCCACGCTGCTGGTGTGGCTGTCGTGTCTCGGGGGGGCGGTGGGACGCCGATCGCTGGCGCTCAATGCCCTGGCCGCAGCCGCCATCTGCGTGCTCGTCTGGCATCCCCCTGAGGTGTTTCGTATCGGCAGCCAACTGTCCTTTCTGTCGACCGCTGTGCTGATCGGTGCCGCTGCCGCATGGCATCGTTCGGCGGCTCCTGCAGATCCTCTTGAACGGCTGATCGAGCAGAGCCACACGCCGCTGGAGCGGTGGCTGCGACGGGTGGGACAAAATGTGGGGGAATTGGTCCTGTTGGGGGCTGCTGTGTGGGTGGTGACGGCGCCTCTGGTAGCCCAGCGATTTCATCTGGTGAGCCCGGTGGGATTGCTGCTCAATCCGGTTCTCAGTCCGCTGGTGGCGCTGGCCATGGGCTGGGGATTTCTCTGTCTGGTTGCGGCCCCCTTTTCCACGCTGCTGGCGGGCCTGTGCGGGGCCGGATGTGACGCGACGCTGGAGCTGATATCCGCCTGCGTCTCCTGGGCTGCGGCGCTCCCGGGAGGCTATGCCTGGGTCTGTGGGCCGCCCGACTGGTGGGTGGGCGGTTGGTATCTTCTGCTCGTGGCAATCCTGTTGTGGATGCCTGCCCACCGGCTCCGCTCGCTGCGCACATGGGGAATCGTGATCATCGCCTGGCTCGGCGTGGGTCAGGTGGCCGCCACGGTGTCGCACCTCTTTTCTCGCCCCCTGCAGTTGGAGGCGGTGGTGGTGGCGATGGGGCATGGCTGTGGGATTGTGGTGCGCAGTCCAACCGGTCGCTGCCTGGTATATGACGCCGGCCGGCTGGGGGCCCCGGGGGCAGCGCGGCGGGCGATGGCTGCAGTGCTCTGGAGCGAGGGCGTGCGACGCATCGATACGCTGGTGATCTCCCATGCCGACGCCGACCACTTCAACGCGGTCCCCGAACTCCTCGAGCGGTTCAGCGTGGGGGAAGTGGTTGTCTCCCGGGACTTTATGCAGAACCACTCGTTCGCCGTGGCCGATCTTCTGCGGAAAACGGAGGCTACCGGAGTGCCGGTAAAGACCGTCGCTGCCGGGGATGCCCTGCCCTTCGACGACCTCTGCCGGGTGCGCGTGCTCCACCCCAATCCAGAAGAAGAGGCTCCCGCTGCAGAGCCTGGAGGGAATGACGATAACCAGTCGAGCCTCGTGCTGGCGGTGGAGTCGGCTGGCAGGCGGTTGTTGCTGACAGGCGATTTGGAAGGAGAGGCGCTGGAGCGGTTTGTGGGGGCAGATCCCGACCCTTGCGATGCCCTCGTCGCCCCGCACCATGGCAGTGGCACGACGCTTCCCCCTACTCTGGCCACGGCCACCGTTCCCGATTGGGTGATTGTCAGCGGTGTGGGGGGGGCCCGTTGGGGAGAGGTGCGGGACGCCTACGAAAGCTCCCGGTCTGATGGTCGGCCGGCCCGCGTGCTCAAGACCGGTGGAGAGGGGGCGATCCGGCTGCGGTTCACCGCCGCGGCAACCTCAGTGCAGCAGTTTCGCGGCGGAGTGTGGGTCGACGTTGCCACTCGCGAGGCGGCCCCGACCACCGTCACGCCGCTGTCGTCTCCCGCTTCAGCCGCCATCCCGCGGCTGCCAATAAAACCACGTTGGCGATGAGGAAGGCAAAGAATTCAGTCTGCCCCCCCTGCCCGAAACCGTAGGAATGCAAGCCGGCGCCCAGCAGGAAATTGACTCCATACCACGACATCCCGATCACTGCCGCGCCCAGCACGCTCCCCGCCGCCAGACCGAAATTGCCGATCCAGCCCGCATATCGTCCATGGAGCACCACGAGATAGGCCAGCAGCGAGACCAGCGCCCACACTTCCTTCGGATCCCAGCCCCAGAAACGGCCCCAGGAGACATCGGCCCACAGCCCCCCCAGGATCGTACCGGCAGCCAACAGGAGCACCGCCACCTGCATCGCCTTGTAGATAAATCCCGCCAGTTCGGCGCACGCTGCCGGGGGGCGTTTGCCGCCGCCTGCTGTCGGCCGGTACGAGCCGAGCAGGTAGTGCCCCAGTGACAACAGTCCCAGCCCCCACGCCAGTGCCCCGGCGGCATAGCTGGAGACGATCGTCAGCACATGGATGGTGAGCCAGAAGTTGTCCCGCAACACCGGTTGCAGCGGACTAAACTGCTTGCCTGGAATTGGAAAAAACCAGGCGATGAACGTGCCGGCAAAGGCCACCGCCGTGACGACCAAGCCAAACGACTTGCGGGAGTAGACCTCCGGAAGCATCTCCTGCAGGTGGCCGTTTCGCCACGACAGCGGTACCGCAGCCACGGCAGTCAGCAGTGTCAGCATGACTCGCGGCAGATACCAGACCGTCGGCAGCAGCATCGACAGTCCCACCAGCCAGACCACGAGGTTGTTGAGGTTGGGGAGTGAACGTTCGATGTCGGTCTGCGGGAGCAGGTTGACGATCGTACGACCACCCGCGGCGTAGGGGGCGATCGTCAGCACCCACAGCACGAGTGCTGCCAGAGCCACTCGAGGCAGAAGCAGCCCCCACTGCACGCGATTCCAGCCGGTCGATCCTCCCAGCAGTCCCCGCTGTCGCTGGTCCAGGGGGACAGCCTCGCCGGGCAGCAGATTCCCCAGCGGCTCCGGCAGCGCCGTCAGCCGCCAGGCATCCCCCAGCCCGCGGGCGCAGGCCGGAGCGAGCAGAAAACAGAGCCCCAACAGCGAGAGGAAAAACGGCACGTAGATCACCGTTTCGTACATGTTGGTCACGGGCGCCCAGCCGGTGATCGCCACGCGCGAGCCGAACGCCCCTGCCGTCCAGAGGAGTTCGAAAGCCAGCAAGCCGGTGCCCAGCCAGAACATCACCCCGCGGGCCCGGCTGACTGCCAGAGCGAAGGCACCGAGTGCCAGCAGGCTGGCAACCCACGACAACCGGAACGGATCGCTCTGGTTGTAGACCACCTCCCGCCGCGTGCTGCCGGTCGCGGGGTAGGCAGTGTGGCGGAGCAAATCGGCGTCGGCCCGCCCTACCGGCAGGGTCTCGCGCAGGGGATCGACGGCATCACCCAAAGCCCTGAGGCGGGTCGCCAGATTTTCAGATGCCGCCCGGGCATCAGCCGGACGGGCCTGGTCGGTCGGCGCCGCGGTCACCACCGCCGCCAGGGCGGCGAAGGCACTGCGCACCGCCGTCAGGCGGTCTGCTGGATAGCCCGGCAGCAGCGCTTCGGGGGCATCCAGCAGCGTCGACAAGCTCAGCCACGGCGCCATGTCTTCCTCGGCGGTGCGTTCGGTCTCCAGGGCCTCGGCGTGGAGGGCAGGTACCACAGGCAGACCGCCGCCGTTGTCGTACAGCGATTCCCCCAACACATCTAGCCAGTCGGTAAACCGGCGGAGTGAACGCTGCACGTCGGCAGCGGGGGTGCCGACCGCCGTCTTCACGTCGGCAAAGGCCTGCCGCACTCCCTCCACCCGCGAAAGCGCATCGGGGGTGGGGAAGCGGGAAGACTGACCGAGCGATTCAGCCAGCGACAACAAGGCAGCATCGAGTTTCCCCAAGGATTCCGGGGACACGCTCCCTCCGTCAGCCAAGCGGGCACGCAATGGCTTCCACTTCGCCGCCACCTGTTCGAAGCTCCGCAGAAATTTTGTCCGCCCGACGCTGTCGGCCGCGGCCCGGAACGAAAGCTGCCGCCAGGTGACATATGCCTGCCAGAGTTGCTCCACCTTGGCGTCGACCCCCTCGGCGCGAAAAGGACTTCCGGTGGCCATCGATTCCCGCCGGCTCTGATCGAGGGCCAGCAGGCGATTGCGGAGCGGTTCGCTCTCGGCAACATCGGCCGGAGAAGCATATTTCAGACGGCGTTTCCCCCCGGCATCTGTCGCGAATATTGGCAGTTCCAACAGTGCCCGCAGTTCTTCATGTTCGGCAATCAGAAAGGGGATCTCCTCCCAGGCCTGTGGCCGCACCAGCCAGTCGAGCAGCAGTTCATCGGCCTCCCACTTCACCAGCGCTCCCGCCGGTCCCGTCGCCAGACGGGGCGACTGCGTGTGGCAGATGGCCTCGGTATGCCGGCGGGCAAAAGTGTCCAGCGGCATGATCCGCCCATCCTCGAGCACCGGAATCTCCCGCCAGGCGGCCAGTCCGCTGGAGAGTCCCGGGATGAGGGCATCTGCCGCCGCCAACGGGGCCCACAGGCCCGCCAGTACCAGGCACAGGGCGGTCCTCTCGAGCCAGCGGCGTGTGTTGGGCATCATCATCATCCGTCTCCAATTCATGCTCATTCAAGCTGTGGGCGGAACCCTGCGTGCGGCCCGGATACCTGAGCCGGTGTCAGGAATCGGTTGCGACTCACCCGATCGGGCGTTGGTGCCGCGTGAACCGAAGAAGTAGGCCCGCATGTAGAACATCGTGAAGATGCCCGCCACGATCAGGCCGCTACCAGCATATTTGACGCCTCTTCCCGGATCATAGTTGACCGTGAGCACAGAGGCCTCCAGCTTGTCCGGGCGGGGCGACAGATTTTTTGTGAAGCGCTCGTAGAGGTCGTCCCCAGGCACCCACGGTCCCATGAAGCTCTCCTGAAAGAGGCGGTAGGAACGGCCTGTGGCCGGGTCGGAGAAATCGACCGGCGCGTTCATCGTGATCGTCACCGGCCGGCCCACCAGCGGCTTCCCCTGGGGCGACAGGAATTCCACCACGCTCGAGAAGTGAGAGGCCTGGCTGGTGCCCGGATCGAGCCGCCGCTCAAAATTGTCGAGCTTCACATCAAACCCGATGTCGATCGTGTCGGGGGCCAGAGTCGCCGTGACTGTGCGAGAGGAGCCGGCCACGGTGCGCTCCTCAGTGGGGCCGGGAGTTTCCTCGATCGGCTGCACTGGCATGCCAGCCAGCCAGAATTCCTCCGCCCGGCCGTCGACAGTGAGTCGGACTCGGGCGGCGCGCCGTTTGGCCGAGGGGGTCTTGTTCTTGTCGAAGGGGAGCGGCAGCGTTGCAACCTCGAGCTTTTCGGCCGGCAGGAAGCGCTCGACTCGCAATTCTAACTGGGCTTTGGGCATCGCGAAGGCGGGTACCGGCGTGCCATCGGCGGGCAGTAGGCCGCTGGTACCCACGGGGGCCTGCCAGCGGCGATAGAGCAGGCGCTGGCCTGCCGCTGCGGTGGCGGCGCCACTGACCGGTGCCTGACTGACCGGTGCCTGCACGATGTCGATCCGGCTGCGGGCCTTGCCCTGCATCCGTTCGGCCGCATCGGCGGCGGCGTGCTCGATCCAGAGCGTGCCGTAGACCCCCGCCCGAGGTGCGTGGATCGTCACTTCAGGGAGGTCGGCCAATACCACCATCTCTTCGTCGCGCCCCTGATCACCGCGTTTCACCTGCAGTCGCACCGCCGAGAGTTGGGGCTGAAAATCGGTCACCTCGATGAATATGTCGGTGCCCTCAATGGCGCTGCGTGGCTTGCCGAGGAGGTCATCGATCAGGAATCGTTTGGGGTGGCCGTCAACGACGAGCACGAGTTGGCCCTTCTGGCCATAGCCGAGGGCGGGATCGGGGATGCCTGCCAGAAATGCCTCAGCCTCTGGCGGAGAGGCGATCTTCCAAAACACCACACTCCCCCCCCCCACACTGGAGCGATGCCGTTGCGTTGTGCTGCGCAGCGGATCGGGTTGCCAGGCGAGTTCTACCGGCATCCACATCCCGCCCGGTCTGGCCCCTTCAGCGCCGCCAGGTGCGAATGTGTCGCTGCCGATGCGCAGGCTCACGCTGGGGGCCAGGGCTGTGGTGGAATCGGCATAGAAATCGAGCACCTCCAGCCGAATCCCATCTTCGTCGTGGAGCACTCCAGCATCGCGACGCACCAAGCCCCAGGGGAACCAGGGGCGGTGCACCGGCGCCGAGCCCCTCGCCTGCGGCGGGGGAGCCTGTGCGCGGGAAGCGGTCTGGGCCGGTCCATATTCATTCCAGGAAAATGGCCCCGACCGAAACTCGATCGGCCCGATGACTGACTCCAGCCGCTGGCTGTCAGTAGCGGACGATCCTCGGGGGCGGATGCGGAGGGTAAAGTGGCTGGAGTCTTCGTAGGCTTTGCTCCCCCGGCTCCCTTCCAGCAGCGGAATCTGGGCGTCGACTCCACCCCGTTGTGAGAGCAGGCAGCCAGCCAGCAGCACCAGCAGGCCGATATGCGTGATGACAAAGCCGGTCTGGTGTCGTTTCCATGGGTAGCGGATGGCCGCTGCACAGAAGATGCTCACCGCCAACAGGGCATTGAGCAGGGTGAACCACCAGGTGTTCCAGACGCCGAATTTCACCGCTTCGGTGCCGAAAGCGCTCTCCACGAACGTACCCAATCCGAGCACGATGGCCAGCAACGCGATCAGCACCACCGCAAACTGCAGCGAGGCGAAAAATTCGTATGTGGTCAGAATCATCCGCACCGGGAGGGACTGGTCGGATGTGGCGAGCCGGCGTGCTGGCATGGATGTTTCAGGAAGACGGCGAGGGAGCACAAGAGCGGTGACACGCGAGGGGGCAGCCGCTGAGAGAATTATAGTGCCGCCGGCGCAGACGCGGAGAGTGCGAGGCCGGAGACGCCCTGACGCACCGGTCAGGGGAGCCATTTCTGGCTGCTGCGGGCTCTCGCCAGGATCGCTGGGAAAAGGGTCTCAGCGCGGCCTACCGCCGCCAACCGAACGCTTCAGCCATGGCGTTGAGGAGGGGATTGGAGAGCGTCGTGCTCTCCGGGCTGCCGATGGTGCGCACCAGATCGTAGGCGATGAAGCCGCCGAAGAGCATGAGCAGCGAACAGCAGATCAACCCGCAGAGTTGCCAGACGCTGAACGTCATGTCGTCCAGCCCTGAAAGCGGGATTTGGAAGGCTTCGGAGGAGGCACTGACCCCGACGACACTTTCCTCCGAAAAGCTCGATCCCTGACCTCCGGCTGCCTGGCCAAAAAAGCTGGAATCACCCGCCTCCGATTCGGAGGCGATCACCACCGAGGCGCTTTCGTCGTCGCCGGGAGCGCCGCCCAATTCGAAGGCGTCTCCCTCAGCGCCCGCTCCCTTGCCGGCGTCGCCCAGATCGAGTCCCGAACCGAGCCCGCCGCTGCCCTCGAGCGACACACCCGACAGGCCCAAGCCAGCGCCCGACAGCCCGCCCCCCGGGCCCGAGAGGCCGGAGAGGCCTCCGATTGCCGAACTCCCCGCCCCCTTCGCGGCTTTGCCCGGCCCGGAGCCGCCGAGTCCGGAAAGAGCGCCGGCGAGTCCCGAGGGAGGTCCACCGAGACCCGAGAGATTGATGTCCAGCTTGCCCGAGTCGGCAGTTCCGGCGACCGCCGATGGCGCCGCCAGATCACCCCCCAGAGATGGTGAGGATGCGCCGATAATCGACTCCAGCGCCAAGTCTTCGCTCTCAGCTTCATCGCCGAGCGCATGCTCGTTGAGCATGATGTCGGCACCGGAGAGGTGACCAGGGCCCGACAGCGACAGTCCGGAGATATCCTGCTTCCCACTTCCCACCCCACCGGTGCCCTTGCCGGTTCCCGATGGAGAGGCTGGCTGGGGTCCTGATCCGCCGAAAATCGAATCCTCGCCGGTGTCGTCGTCGTCAAACACCAGTTGCATGTCGTCGGCGTCGAGTGCCGGTGTGCTCGGCTTCAGCGAGGGCGCCGAGCCGGGCAGCGCCAGTTCAGGCAGATCAAGATCGAGGTCGCCCGACACGGAGGCCTCTTCGCCGAGGGTTCGCATCACCCTCTCGATCTCATCGACCTTGAATTTTGTCGTGGAACCGTCCCGGGTGGGAAAGAGTTTTTTGCGGTCGACGAGTTGGTGCACCTCGTCGATGCTCAGCCCCAACTGGCGGGCTGCTTCTTCCAACGACACGAACTTGCCGGCCATGGCGGCCTCTGCGAAGAGGGAATAGGAGACACCCAGGATATCTTCGACGCACTGCCTCCCCGATTCTACGTTCTCCCGTCGCCACTCGCGCGTCCGGTATGGTCGGTACAGCCTGCCTAAGGACGATTTTGCCCAGATGGTGCAGATTCCGGTGAGGTTTCCAGCATGCGGCGCAGAGCGGCCGGCTTCGGGTCTTGGGCGTTGAAGTCGCCCACCATCAGGTCCCAGGTGATATTCCGGGCGCTTTTCAGCGTCAGTGTCCCCTGCACGCCGTCGACATGGTAGATCGCGGCATTCTTCAGGTGGGGATCGACCACCAGCAGCAACTGGCGGCTTTCATCGAGCGGCGTCGAGGAAATCCACAGCCCTTGGGTCGCCGGAACGTCCCCGCCTGAGGACAGAGGTGGGCGGCCGGGCCGTTGGGCCCACAGCAGCGGGCCGCCGCAGGCGATCAACCCGACCAGCGCTGCACAGGCGACGGAGCGCTGCGGCAGACTGCCAAAGTGAAGGGAGCGAGCGGGGCCAGCACTGCTGAACGCATTCGGCATGAGGAGCCTCCTGGTGCGATACCGGGTTTCCCCAAGGGCGGTCCAGCCACCGGGGAGGATGAGTGTGCGTGAGTGAAAATAGGCCTGCAGGCGTGGATGGGCAATCCCGAAACAGGCAGTTCGCGAGCAATGCGGCGATCCGCCCCCCAGCCCGCCAGGGCAGCCCAGCTTGCCGGAAGTCCGCTGCCCAGCTGCCATTTCGCTCTGCCGGATGTTTCGGTTCAATCGGTTGGGCAGACCTTACCGATGGAAGGGGAGTTCCTTTCCACCGGGAGTGCCAGGAACGCATCGAACCAGTTGGCTTCGGAGGTGTGCGGGTGTCGTACTTCAAAGCGTTTTCGAGGACCCTGTTCCGTTCGCCGCTGCTGTGGGGCACGGCGATTGCGTTCTGCTTCTTCGCGCTGATTCAGGGGCGCGTTATTACCAACCCCACCGTTCTCCGGTATCTTGCCGGCCACTGGGTTGAGTACGTCGAAACGTGGATGTTTGGCATTGGGCTCTCGGCGCTGTTTCTGAAGTGGCGCGACGTCGTGCGGCAGAAAGCGGTGGTCAACGAGGAACTGCTCGAACCAGTTCCCCAGGGTGGGCAGGAGCCGGCCGCGGCGGGGCTGTTGTTGGAGAGTCTGGGCGAGGACGCAGAAACCGAAGACTACCTCCCGCGCCGCCTGCGGGAATCGCTCGATCTGGTGAAGCGCACCGGAACGGCGGAGGGCTTGGAAGACCACCTCAAATATCTCTCCGATCTGGACGCCTCCCGGGCCGCCCAGAGCTATGGACTGATGCGGTTTGTCATCTGGGCCATCCCGATCATGGGCTTTCTGGGCACCGTGATCGGCATCACCGAGGCCATCGCCTGTCTCTCACCCACGCAGCTGGAAAACATCACCGGCGTGGTGTCCGGATTGGGCGTGGCCTTTGATACCACGGCCACCGCTTTGGCGCTGGCGATGGTGCTCATGTTTCTGCAGTACACGATCGACCGCGCCGAGCAGGCGCTCCTCACGGCTGTCGACCACTCCGCTTGGACGGCGCTGGCCGGACGGTTTCAGTCGGTTGAAGGTGGTGACGGCACCGCCCTGGCGATTGCTCGGCTCAGCGAGGCAGTCACGCGCAGTTCGGCCCGGCTCATCGACGCTCAGGAGCAGTCGTGGCGATCGCTCGAGCAAGCAGCCTCGGGAAACATCGAGTCCGCCTTTGCCCACAGTGGCTCCTCTCTGCAGGCGGCGCTGGAGGGCTCGCTCGATGCCACGCTGGCCCGGTGGACCGATTCGCTGACGCAGGCGCACCACCATCTGACAAGCCAACGAGAGGATCGCTGGGCGCGGGCCGCCGATGCTCTCACCAACGCGATGACAGGTTTTGAAAGACACCAGCGGACCTTGGCGGGGCAGACTGAGATGTTGTCGAAGGTGGTCGATGCCACCCGCGGTGTCGCTACGCTCGAGCGGACGCTTGAGGCAAATCTGAGCACGCTCACGGCCACTGCCCGCTTTGATGAGACGCTTGCGACCTTGGCCGCGGCTATTCAACTGCTTGCCGCCCGCACCGCCGATGCGGCCGCAGAGCCGCGCCGCGTGGAACTGCAGGTGAGTAGTCGCCTCGTCGGAAAGGCAGCATGAGTCGCAACCGGAATGCCGAAGCCCCCACGATCTCGCTGTTCCCGTTCCTGGCCGTGCTGCTATGCACGATGGGAGCGCTGCTGGTGCTGTTGGTGTTGTTCAGCCGCTCCGCTTCCATGGGGCAGCAGAACGCCGCTACAGCAGCGGTGATCGAGGAACTCGAGCTCGCGAAGGAAAATGTCTCCTGGCGGCTGAACCAGCTCGCCGGAGTTCGGGATCGCACCGCCGAGGATCTCGCCAAGGCCCGGATGCAGCTGGCCGGCGTTGAGGAAAATGCCCGGGAGCTGACCGACGAGCTGGAGCGGATACTCCGCACCGCGAAGGAATTGGAGGGGGACGCCGGTTCGCGGCGGGCGACCGAGGCGGAGCTTGCGGCACTTGAGACGCGGCTGAAAAATGCCCGCGAATCGCTCGACAAGGCCCGGGCCGATCAGGCGCAGAAGCCGGCAGCCTATGCGGTGGTGCCTTATGTGGGGGTCAACGGCACCCATCGCCGCCCGCTCTACATCGAATGTTGCATCGACGGCGTCTTCCTGCAGCCGGAGGGGATTCGCCTCAACCCGTCCGACTTCGAGGGCCCCCCCGGCCCCGGCAATCCTCTGGCCTGCGCGCTGCGGGCAGCGCGGGAGCATCTCGCCCGCAACTCGGCCAACTCGGGAGATCCGGCCGCGCAGCCCTATCCCCTGCTGTTGATCCGTCCTTCGGGAGTGATGGCCTATTACGCCGCCCGGGAGAGCATCGCCTCGTGGGGAAGTGAATTTGGCTACCAACTCATCGATGAGGATTGGACGCTCGCGTTTCCTCCAGGCGATCCGGCTCTGAAGGAGATCGAACTGCGGGCGGTGGAGGAATCCCGCCGGCGGCTGCAGTGGCTGGCTGAAAACCGCCCCGCCCCGCCCCCCAAGCCGAAGCAACAGTACCGTGCGGCGACCACGCGCGGCGGTGTTGTGGCTGACGGAGGACCGAGTGTGTTGGGGGATCAGTCGCGTTACAACTGGACCGAACAGCAGGCCGCATCAGCCACTCCCTCGGGCGGTCGCAGCGCCGGCGGCAGCATCTTTGGATCGGGCGGCGGACGGGGCGCGGCAGGTGGCCCGGATGAATCTGCGGGGCACGTGGCGGGCTCCTCCGGCGCCGACGGCGGAGACGGCAGCGGAGAACCGACCGGTCCAGGCCGACCGCTCAATTCAAGTGCCGGGGGGGCCGCCGGAGACGGTGAGCATGGATCTGGAAGCGGAGATGCGATCCTGGGCCGCGCGGGGAGCGGCAGGCAGGGAGGCCCTGGTGGCCCCGCAGCGGGCAGCGGCACTGGCGGGGGCGCGGGCGGGAGTTCTCTGGCAGGGAGCGGCCAGCCTGACGGACAGTCGGGAGCGGGTAATCCGCAGGGAAATTCGGTTGAGGGGGGCCGCCCGGCGGGAGCGACTTCCCGGTTTGGTCAGGAACGGCCGGCCGGCGGGGCGGCCTCCCCTGCCGACTCAGTAGGGGTGGCGGAAAGCCGCTACGGCGGTCCCTCCAAGTTTGGCACCGACAGGCCAGGTGAAGCGGGGAGCCCGGGGGGAACGTCGGCTGGCGACACGGCTGGGAGCACAACCGGTGCCGGCGGTACACCGGCGGCCGGAGGAGGAGGCGGTGGCGGTGGGGCAGAAATGCCCGGGATGTTGAAGGCGGGGGGCACGGCCGGTGGCTCCGCTTCTGCTTCAGCATCCTCTCAGGACGCAGCCCAGGCGGGTGCCATGGCCAAGACCCGCGGGAAGAACTGGGCCAGTCTGGCCACACAGGACCGGCCCATTCCGCTCACGCGACCGATCCGCGTGGAATGTTCGCTCCACGAAATACGGATCACCGACGACCTGGGGCGGAGGATCGAAACCCGCATTCCGGTGGCAGGGGATACGGTCTCCGCCATCGATCCGTTTGTGAGGGCGATCCATACCAAGGTGGAGGGCTGGGGCATCGCGGGGGACAGGATGTATTGGAAGCCAGAGTTGGTGCTTACTGCCAGCGCCGACGGCCAGTCGCGGATGGACGATCTCGAACGACTGCTCGCCGATAGCGGCCTCGATACCCGTGCCATGGGCCGCGACAACAAGATTCATCCCCTGCCTCCGGTCCAGCGGGCGGCTTTTTTTCAGGCGAAGTAGCCGCCATTCTTCAGGGCAACAGGCACGCGAAGGAAATTCCCCATGGCCCGTCCAAAACCGGAAGACATCAGCACCGCAGGACAGGATTCCTTCCTCGATGTTGTCACCAACATCGTGGGAATCATCATCATCCTCGTGATGGTGGTGGGTGGCCGGGCGAAGCAGCTCTCTTTTTCGAGCACGGCGCGATCCAATCAGCAGGTCGAATCGCTCAATCGCGAGGTGCGGGATCTGGAACGCACGGTGGTGGCCGCCGAGAGCGAGATTGCCGAACTGGCCACGCAGACTTCTACAGTGGCCACCGCTGCCGCTCTCACAGCCGAGGGCCGACTGGAACTGGCCACCGCGGTGGCCGCCGCGCGGGCCGATCTCGAAGAACGGAAGAAATTGGTCGATTCGGCCCGCCTCAAGGTGGCGGAGGCGGCTGCCCGTCGCCAGCAACTCGAGGCCGATATCCAGAACACGAATCTGGAGGCGGATGGGCTGGCGCACCTGCCGGCCACAATGAAGGAAGTACTTGCCTACCCCACGCCGATTGGCCGGGTGGTCATGGGAGAGGAATTGCACTTCCGGCTCGATGGTGGCCGCATCTCCTACATCCCGCTGACGGAGCTGTTTGAACAGGCCAAGATGCAAACCCGCCGGCAGGGTGAATCGATCGCCTCCATGCAGTCGCGGGTGGAGTCGGTGGGGCCTGTGCAGGGCTATGCGCTCGATTATGTGATCGAGGCCAAGGTCGATCAGGCCCGGGGGCAGGTGCTGATCCGCTCGCGCGAATGGGTGGTACGGCCAGCGCTTCAGTATCTGGGGGAAACTGCGGCTGAGGCGCTTGTCCCCAATTCAAAATTCCGCCGCGTGCTCGCCGACGCCACGCCGGAAACGACCGTCACGCTCTGGTGTTATCCCGACAGCTTTGAGGCGTTCCGCGCGATCCGCGAGGAGCTTCACAAGCGGGGCATGCCGGTGGCCGGGCGGCCGATGCCGGAGGGGGCACCCATCGGCGGCTCCACCGAGGGGAGCAAGTCGGTTGTTCAGTAGGTGTCGCGGCCGGTTGGAGTCGCCGCAGCTGAAATACTTTTCCAGCCAGATGGAGGCCACGATAAAAAAATAGCGGCTGCCCGTCTGCTCAGGAGAATGAAGCCGGCCCTGTGCCGCTGGCAGGGCTTGAGCGGTCGGATCGTGTTGCCCCGACACAACCGCAGGCCCCGGTGATGAGGACACTCACCGCGTCCGCCACCCGGCCACGATTTCGCTAAAAATGTCGTCAAGGCTCTTGGTGATACTCCACTTCGGGTAGTGCTCTTTCGCCTTGCTGAGGTCGGAGATGTAGCAGATGTGGTCGCCTTCGCGGTTGGTCTCGTCGTAGGTCCACTCCATCGGCTTGGAGGAGTGTCGCTCAGCGAGGGCGAAGGCCTCCAGGATCGAGCAGCTGTTGGCGCGGCCGCCGCCGAGGTTGTAAATCTCGCCCGATCGCGGAGCGGAAATAAAATTCTCGATAAAACAGGCGACGTCGTGGGCGTGGATGTTGTCGCGAACCTGCTTCCCCTTGTAGCCGAAGACGGTGTAACGGCGTCCCTCAAGATTGCACTTCACGAGGTAGCTGAGAAACCCGTGCAGTTCCACGCCCGAATGGCCCGGGCCGGTCAGGCATCCGCCGCGGAGGCAGCAGGTCGGCATGCCGAAGTAGCGGCCATACTCCTGCACCATGATATCGCCGGCCACCTTCGATGCCCCGAACAGCGAATGCTTGCTGGCGTCGATCCGAAACGTTTCGCGGATGCCATCCCGGTAGGCGGGATCGGAGTAGTCCCAGCGGGTCGGGAGTTCCACCATCGGCAGTTCGTTGGGGGCATCGCCGTAAACCTTGTTGGTGCTCATGTGCACCAGCGGTGATTCCTTGCATGACCGGCGCACCGCCTCGAGAAAATTGAGTGTGCCGACGGCATTCGTGTCGAAGTCATCAAACGGAATCGCCGCAGCGCGGTCGTGCGATGGCTGGGCTGCCGTATGGACGATGGCGTCTGGCCGAACGGTGTCGACAAGCCGCAGCACGCCATCCCGATCGCGGATGTCGAGTTCGTGGTGGACGAAGTTTGGCAATGTCTCAATCAGACGCTGCTGGTTCCACCGCGTGTCGCCGGCGGGGCCAAAAAAAACCGACCGCTGGTTGTTGTCGATGCCATGGACCTGCCATCCCAAGGCGTGGAAATGGGTGACGACCTCGCTGCCGATCAGCCCAGAGGAGCCAGTAACGAGTAGTTTGCGTTTCATGAGGAGGACGGCAGCTTTCGTGTCGATGAGACCTGTGTGTCCAGATGGACGTCCGCGGTCGTAACGTCTCGGGTGAACCTAGGATAGCGTTGCAGGCAATCACATGAAACGGGCGTACTGGGAACCGCTCCCCGATCGGAAAGATCGCTTCGCCTGCAGCGAGAACCAGCGGCGGCTCAGCTATGGCTGTTGCTCCCCTGCCGTCACCTCCTCGATGCCCGCCCGGGCGGCGTGCGCCAGCCGGTCGATCTGGTCTGGTGTGATGCACAGCGGCGGCAGGATCACCACCACGTCGCCCAATTGCCGCAGCAGAACCCCCTGCTTGCGGGCCGCCAAACAGGCCCGCGCGCCCCGCTTCTCCTGCCAGGGATAGCTCCTGTCGGTCGCCTTGTCGGCCACCAGTTGGATCCCCGCCATCAAGCCGCACTGCCGCACTTCCCCCACATGCTCTAGATGGCTGATCTCTTCCAGCCTCTCCCGCAGGCGGGCAATCTTCTCTGGCATCCGCTCGAGCACCCGCTCATCGCGAAACACCGCCAGTGATTCCAGACCGACTGCTGCCGCCAGCGGGTTGCCGCCATAGGAGTGGCCATGGAAAAAGGTTCGCAGGTCGGCGTGGGTGCCCAGGAATGCATCCCACACCCGCTGCGTGGTGAGCGTCGCGGCCAGCGGCAGATAGCCGCCGGTGATCCCTTTGCCGAGGCAGAGAAAATCGGGCACCACCCCCTCCTGCTCGCAAGCGAAGAGCGTGCCGGTGCGGCCGAAGCCGACCGCTACCTCGTCGGCGATGAGGAGCACATCGTGCCGCCGCGTGATATCGCGCACGGCGCGGAGGAAGCCGGGCGGATGCACGAGCATTCCCGCAGCCGCCTGCATCAGCGGCTCCACGATCATGGCGGCGATTTCTCCCTCATGGCTGGCGAGCACGTTCTCGAGGTGTTCGAGCGAGCGCGCAAGCGCCGCCTCGCGGCCGAGACCGGAAGACCGCGGAGTCCAAGGGGAGGGAATCCGCAGGGCTTGGAATGTCAGCGGAGCGAAGAGCGAGCCGAAGCGGGGCACTCCTCCCACCCCCACTGCGCCGAGCGTGTCGCCATGGTAGGCCCCGTCGAGGGCTATATACCTGGTGCGCTGTGGCAGGCTGGCGTCGCTGGGGACGAGTTGCGGCGAGACGACTCCCTGCTGAGCCCAGAACTGCAAGGAGAGCTTGAGGGCGGCCTCCACAGCGCTTGAGCCATCGCTGGAGAAAAAAACTTTGTCGAGCCCCGGCGGCGCCACCTCCGTGAGCGCTTGGGCGAAGCGCACGCTGGTGGAATTGGAGAGCCCGAGGTTGGTGGTGTGGGCGATCAAGCCGAGTTGGGCGATGGCGGCGGCATCGAGCCGGGGATGGCGGTGGCCGTGGATGTTGCACCACAGGCTCGCCGAGCCGTCGAGGTAGTTCCGGCCGTCGGCGTCGGTGAGCGTGGCCCCCTGCCCCGCCTCGATCAAAAGCGGCTGATACTCCTCCATCTGAGTGAAGGCATGCCAGACATGCTGCCGATCCCAGGCTTCGAGTTCCCTGGCATCGCGCGGATCAGGGAGGCTGCCGTCGATGCCAGCCCTTAGCCCATGGCCCGTCAACCCATGGCACGGATCAGTTCCAGGCATTTTTCCCGCACCTTCCCCGGATTGACGTTGGCATTTTTCTTCTTCGCCTGGCCGATCAGGCCGGCGGCGGCCTGTTCCTTGCCGCCGCGGCAATCGGCCACGATCTTGGGATTGGCCGCGAGCAGTTCGTGGCAGAGGGCGAGGAGTTCGTCGTCATCCACGGCCGATATGCCCAGGGTGGCCACCACATCGGCGGCGCTGCGGCCGCTGGTGACCATCTCGGCAAAAATTTCGCGGGCCCGGCTGGTGTCGAAATCGCCAGCGGTCACCCGGCGGATCAGGTCGGCCAGTCCCGCCGGCTTCACAGGAAATGCATCGATCGTTCCCCCGCGCTCGTTCAGCGTGCGCAGCACATCCTGCTGCATCCAATTGCTGGCTATCTTGCCCTCGCCGACGGCTCCTGCCAGCTCCTCGAAATAACCGACCAGCTCTCGCCCTTGATTCACCAGCACATCGGAGTCATAGGCGGAGATCTTCCAGCGGGATTCGAGCGCTTTGCGCAGTTCCGTGGGAGGCTCCGTCATGCCAGACTTCACCTCTGCCAGCTGGGCGGCATCGACGGTGACGAGCACGAGATCGGGCTCGGGAAAGTAGCGGTAGTCGCTCGACTCTTCCTTGGCCCGCTGCCCCCGGGTGATGCCCGCAGGCTCGTCCCAACCGCGGGTCTGCTTCGGCTTGCTCCCCATCTCGGCCTTGGTTTCCTGCCACTCCTGATACTGCCGGGCCGTCTCATACACCAGCGCCCGCTCCACGGAGCGGAAGCTGTTCATGTTTTTGATTTCCACGATCGGCGTCTTGGCGATACGGCCGTCAGGCTGCGGAATATGCAGGTTGATGTTGGCGTCGACCCGCAGGCTCCCCTCCTGCATATTGCAGTCGCTGACGCCGAGGTAGACCAGCAGGAGTTTCAGTTCGTTGAGCCAGGCGCGGGCTTCCTGTGGGGAACGCAGGTCAGGCTGCGTGACGATCTCGCACAGCGGCGTGCCAGCCCGATTGAGATCGATCCGGGTGTCGCCGGTGCCGGCCCCCTCGTCGTGCATGCTCTTTCCGGCATCCTCCTCCAGATGCACCCGGATGATCCCCACATCGCGCGGCGCAAAGGCCCCCTTCGGATCGACCACCTCCAGATGGCCATCGGCGGAGAACGGCAGATCAAACTGACTGATCTGATAGCCCTTGGGGAGATCGGGATAGAAGTAGTTTTTGCGATCCCACTTGGTGGTGGGGGCAATGGTGCAGTTGAGCGCGAGTGCCGCCCGCAGGGCCAGGGCAAACGCCTGCCGATTCATCACTGGCAGCGAGCCGGGCAGGCCGAGACAGGTCGGGCAGACCTGCGTGTTGGGTGGCGCGCCAAACTGCGTGGAGCAGCCGCAGAAGAGCTTGGTGCGCGTCTGGAGTTGGACGTGCACCTCCAGGCCAATGATCGTCGTGAAGGGAGCGGCTGAGGAGGCATTCATCGGCTGGTCCGAAGCGGGGGCTCTAGAGAGGCGGTGACGGTGAGCGGAGCAGAGATCAGCGAACAGCCGGCGCGGCCGCCGGGATCGACTTGGGGCGGCGCTGGTGCCAAGCGGTCAGATGCTGGAAGCGGTCGGTGGCCCGCAGGAGCAAGCCTTCGCCAAGCGCGGGGGCCTGCAGTTGGAAGCCAATCGGCAGCCCCGATTTCGTGAAGCCACACGGAAAGGAGATCCCCCCCACGCCGGCCAGATTCGCGGTCACGGTGTAGAGATCGACGAGGTACATCGCCA
>Ga0114967_10000972_pt1 | contig 24117 bp, 59 predicted proteins | sample M_130628_MF_Meta_FD_92639 | JGI IMG/M metagenome (GOLD analysis project Ga0114967, IMG submission 92639) | Freshwater microbial communities from Lake Montjoie, Canada to study carbon cycling - M_130628_MF_MetaG | ecosystem: Environmental > Aquatic > Freshwater > Lake | place: Lake Montjoie...
ACTTGACCACCGATAAGATTAACGGGCTTAAATCCATATGCGGCTGATATTGTAGGATAAGCTGCCATTTAAATCTCCATTAAAAAGTTAAGTTCATTTACCTAAGCTACTTGAGGATTTATTCTCTTTGAAGAGGGGCATCCTTGGGTCGCTTTGGCGCATTAAATTATTGTCTACAGCATCCGTTTGAGCTTGTGTTTGCTTATCGTAATATTCGGCACGTTGAGCAACAAATTCACTCGGAGTCTTGCAAAGCAATAACCCGCCAATTTCGATGTTGTCTTTAAACTTTCCATCGCCAGTGGCTAACAGTTTATATTTTGGCTGTTCCTCAAGAGTAACTGGCTCCCATCCTTCTCTCAGTTTCGCTGAGATATTACGGGGATCAGCTGCATTTAATGTAGAAACACGAATCCAACGATAAGCAAACCCAGCCTGTTTGTCTGGCTCTGGGAGAAGTTCTGGAGGCATCCACTGTTTAGGACGCTCTGTCATTTCACGAGTTTGTATTTCTCTAGGTGTTTTTTCAGCCATTTTAATTCTCCAATTTAGTTAATTCACGAGCATATTGCTCTGGTGTAAGTTTGAATTTCTTTGCCAAAGCGAGTTGAGTCTGATTAAGCTTTACCTTTTTGGGGGCAGTAGACCTAGTAGCAGAAGCAACAACAGTGCTTGTTTTTGCAGAGGGTTTGGACTCTGAGTCAGTTCCCAATCTATCTGGGAATCTTTTTTGCATTTCGGCATCGATTACTTGATAGTAATAGTCAGAGCCTAGTGGGACTCCTTCTTTCTCTAGCCGTCTATGAACACCCATTGCTAGGTAGCTCATATCTTCATCAACACCGTACCACTTGTTTTTGTCAAGCCAAGATTGAGTTTTTGGGTCCAATCGTTGTTGCGGTTGTTGAGTAGAATAACTCTCTTCTACAGGATTGTCAAACTCATTTCTGTAATTTTCCATTTGTTGTGACTTAAACTTCACATCTGCCAGTTTTTCTTGGGCATCTGCTAGTCTTTCACCATCACCGGAATCATACGCTTCTTTAAATTCCTTCTTTGCTTCGTCTAAATCCCTAGTAATGTTACTTTTAACACTGGTTACTAAGACTTTTTCGCCTTCAGAAAGCCTGCCTTTTAAACGTCTATTCTCTTCAATTAACTGCTGGGCAACATTAATAGCTTCTTGTTGCTCCCGTAAGGCTTGATCTTTAGCTCTACGTTCATCATTCCAAACTTTTTTAAGCTGGTGCAGTTTTGTTTTTGCTTCGTTGGAATACGACTCTAAATCATCTTCTTCCAGTTGTTTGACTATATCTTCTGGCATAGGAGTTAGATTTGCCCTGTCTTCTGCTGGCATATCATCTTCTATTTCAATCTCAATATTGTCTTCTATTTCATCTGGAAACTTAAACTGCTGTTTTTCATATTCTGCCATTTTGGGGCTCCTTAATATACTTTACGAGTAATTCCACGAGGATCTTCAACTACACCCTCAACAGAATCTTCGTTAATTAATCTGAATTCTCTGCCATGTATAACCAATCTTGTTCCGGCATTTGGTCGGACTAAGATAAAATCACCTTTTTTACACCACGCACCTGTTGGGTATCTGTCTTTGTCCAGATAACAATCAGGTCCTAGGTCAACCACAAAAAGAACAGTAGTTAGAATCTCTTCGTTCCGCATTGTCTCTGCGGACTTTATTAATTCTGAACCATCAATTTTTTCATCGGCTTCGGGTATAGCGCATAGAATTTTATACCCAGCTGGTTTTGGCAATTGGGTGGCTTTTTCTTGCATTGTTGCTTGATACATTCCTACTATTTGTGGATTATCGGGGTTTGATCCGATAAGGATTTCATTCATCTGAATGCTCCATTCTTTGCTTGAGGTCTGCAATAAGGGCACATGCAGCTTCCAGACCTCTAATCTGACCGCATGTGTAGCGATACTCTTCAAAATTTGTACAGTTTCCTTGAGATAATGCTGTTTGGAGCATTCCTATGCGGTCTTTATACTCACTTAAAAGATAATCAATTTCACTCATTTATTGTCCTTGTTTGAAGGTTTCATTACATTTGCTAAAATCTGCTTATTGGTTAATCTATTTTTATTCTTAATATCATTAGAATGTTTAATTAAATCAACACCAAGCGTATTTTCACGGTCTTCTTTTCTCATCTTTAAGTCCATGACTTTTTCTGCCAAGTTAATACCTTGCGTCTTAATTGCCATTCTTTCTTGCGAAGCAATTCTTTCTTTCTCAATTGCCTGTTGCTGAACTCTGAGCATTGTGTCAGCCTCATCTTTCTTGGCCTTTCTCTGCAATTCAGCTTCTTTAATGGCTAGATCTTTTTGTTGCATTTGTACTATAGGATCTTGGGCTGCCTGTTGAGCTTGTTGTGCAGCCATTTCAGTCTTATTACGATTAAGCAACAGATCAGAAGCCTGTGCAGCCATTGCAGAAATCTTAACTTCCATTTCTCTAGGGATGCCTTCATTGTCTTCTTCCTTATAGTCTGGCAACTGAACGCCCAATATATCTTCCATGTGTCTGCGATAGGCAAAGGCTAGGTGTTCATTAATATGTGCTAATGCTGCCGAATGAATTGCCTGTGCCTGTGGGTTTTGGGATAACATTTGCGCTATCTTTGGATCTTGAATAGCATTCATATGCACTTTAATATGTGCTTCATGGTCTTGATACATAAAAGCCTTAACAGGTTTCATGTTCATAATGTTCATGTTTTCTGTTATTGGATCGGCTGGCTTTCTGTCATCCGGCAACGGCACTAGCTTATCCGCATTTTTGATGCCGAGAATATTAATCATCTGTCGGTGTAAGTACGGTAAGTTATATAACTGTGGCGCTGTTTGCGACAACTGAATCACTGCCTGATACTGCACAATCTTCTGTGACATAGTAGCGGCATTTGGATCGCTAACAGGGATAACGTCAATATCGTCATAATCCGATTTTTTAGCAAAACGAGTACCTTCTACTGGCTCGTAAGAATATTCAGGTGGCGTGTCTTCCTTAATAATATCCCGTAACAACTGTAACTCTTGCTTCATCGAGTAATGTACACGAGCCTGTACTGCGCTCATTACTTTTAATGTCCGTTCTAATATTGCCAGAGTCGTACCAACTGGGGTGTTAGCAGACATATCGGCAATTTTCATATCTGAAGCCGAGGCAAACCTTCTACCTTCTTCTACAATATTACCGAGTAAGGTATATAAGACTTGACTTGGCTCTTTGTACGGCAAAGGTAGGATATTGTCTTTGAGTGCGCCACTTGGTACGTCTACATCCCTAAATTCCCCCGGACTTATGGGCGTGTCGTCACCTTTGATTCGCAATCCACGGGTTTTAAAGCCACCCGGCAAGTTGGATAGTGTGCCTGCGTCCACCAGTTGACGTATAAGGGAAGTACCAGACTTGGCAAAAGAGCCAACAAGATGAATAAGACCAAAACAGTAGAAACCAAAGCCCGGAACATAGCCGTAATGGACGAAATGCTGCCTTTTAAGTTTTCTTTTATCATCGGGTTTCCAATTTCTACGAATTGCCAGAACATTACAGGTATTTTTTTCTACAGTCACCACATATGGCAACGCTATACCTGTTAGTTCTCCGTCTTCGTCTTTATCTTCGTAACCTTCTAGGTCTAAGTTAACGTGAATTTCTAGAATCTTAAATCTATCGTCTTCTGTTGCAGAAAAACCCATCTTTTCGGCAATTTTCTTTTCTACTTCGTCATACGATTTAGTTGGAGCACCCAAATCAATGTCCAAATAGAACCCAGCTACCTGTAATTTGCGTATTTCGTTCTCTGTCTTACGCATGACATGGGTAACTCGCTCAGAAGTTTCTAAACTACTAGCCCCGTAAGGCACAATAATGTCTTCGGCTGGTACATACATTGAGACTTGGCGGTTTAAGCTTGGATCAAAATAGACTTTTTTAAACGCATTGCCAGAAAGTCCTAGTCCCCAACACATTCTTTCGTGTTCTGGTCGGTATTCTGGCATTTTTTGCATGATCTGGTAGTTCATGTCCTGTTGAACACGCTCAGCTGCGTCCAGTTTTTCAGGAGTCTCCTTTCCGATTATCTGGGTTTTGACTGGTCCAGCTGGGGGCAGAGTCTCCATGACTGTTTCTGCTTGGAACTTGACAAGAGCTTCACTTAACAGTGGATGGTAAACCCCACAAGCACCCTCCCAAGGCTCACTTCTTTCTTCAATTTTAAGACCTAACAGCTCTAAGCCATCTACATAAGTCTGAATCCAGTCCTTGCGAGAGGCAATGTCCATTTCAATATCACCCAAAAGCTCAGATGCTAAGGTCTGCATCACTGACTCATCCATATCTTCGGCTAAGTTTTTAGAAAACTCTTCGTCTTCTTCTCTTTTTAACTCAATCTCTAAGTCGCCAATGCCAATAGTTACCGCCTCTGGATCCTCAATTTCAATCTCAATATCAGGCTCTGACTCATTATTTATGCCGGCTATTCCCTGTGGGGCTGCGTATAGTGCCTTATCTAACATAATTTATCCTTAATAATATGCTGCTCTTTTGCGGTAAATCGGCTCATCGTCTTCATCACTGTCTAACTTAATAAACCCACCCCTTCTAAATCGCAATAAAGCCTGAGTTGTGCTATCAACCAAGTCATCGTGATCGGAGTTTGGAAACGCTGCCAATTCTTCAATTACCTCTTCTGCCCATCTAGTGGGTGGTGCCCATATCTTCCCACTAGCAAATAAATCTGCCACTGAATTAACACGGCTAATCTTATCATTACCCCTTGTCGGTGTAAACTCTTGCACCGGTATTCCCATCCTTCTTAACTCAAATATCAATGGCGCACCGGACGCTTTTGCCTCTACTATACACGCATCTGGCTGCCATTCTTTAAACATTTCAAACGCTTTAGTCTTTAACTCCGGAAATTCTAGCCGAGCTTTATAAGCATCTAACAAAATAATATTTGGGTTATTCCGGTCTTCATCCTTATAAAACACGCCCCAAGTTGTACATGCTGAATAGTCAGCCCGTTCTGATTTAGTAAAAGCGGTATCCCAGCTTTGGATAATAAACTCACATGGCGGGGCTCTCTCATCCCAAACTTGCCACCATTCCCTTTTAACTAAAGCACCCTGCTCACTGGTTGGATCCTGCTGATACTGGGCTTGCCATTTAGATAAAGGTAACTCAATCCGTAACTTACTTAATTCCTCATAACTCCAGAACTGAGGCCATAATGGTTTCTCGTTCCTTTTAATCGCTGGCAGACTAATAATCTCCCACTCATCACCATCCCTCTCGATGATGGCTTTCATAATCTTACCGGTTAAATCTCTCTTCGACCACCTTGTCATTACGATTACTATGCTTCCGCCCGGCTGCAATCGCTGTCTTGGTCCTGACGTATACCACTCATACACCTTATCAAAGACTGATGGATCACCAGCGGCTAACGCTGCTTCCTGTTCCGAATGAGGGTCGTCAATAATAAGTAAGTCAGCTCCTTTACCAGTAACAGTCCCGCCCACACCAATAGCAAAATACTCCCCATTAGCATTAGTGGACCAACGACCAGCAGCCTTGCTATCAGACCGCAAACTGACATTGGGGAATACCTTACCATATCTATCTCCGTCAACTAAGTTCCTAACCTTCCTACCAAATCCTACCGCCAGTTCTGCCGTGTTCGAACACTGGATAATCTTCTTATTCGGATACTTTCCTAAAAACCATGCCGGCAAAAGATAACTGGCAAACTCTGACTTCGTATGTCTTGGTGGCATGTTAATAATCAACCGTTTTACCTTGCCACTGGCTATCTGTTCAAATTTTTTAGCCATTAACTCATGGTGATCGCCATGTATAAATTCCGGCCACATCGTCTTTACAAACTCCATAAAGTCCGATTCACCCTCTTCCCGCTGTAGAGATTGCTGATATGCCGTAGCTAAAGGACCAAGCGCATCCTGCTCCTCCTTCGGTAACAGCTTAATAATCTCTAACAGATCATCCATGTAGATTCTTTAACCTTAAATTAGCCGGACGAATGCTCCTAGGAAACTTGGTACTGCCCTTACATATGCCAATATCAATTAGTCTACGCATCTTGCGATTGACATTACCCCGACCTTTTTCGCCAGTTAAGTGCATAATATCCTCAATAGTAGGACCAAAACCAAAGTTAGCCCACCACTGTTCGATTACCAAGTACGTTTCTTTTTGCGCTGGTGTCACGTTCTAACTCCTCTACTTTCTCTTCAAAAGACATTCTATTCCACCGACTAAACATCAGTATCATTTCTTTTGTCCATTCTCTCTGCACTTTGTCCATGCCGTAACCTTTTCATTAAATTAACATATACCTTATGCTCTTCATTTTGAATGATCATCCTACGGATATACCTAATTAACTCATTTAACTTAATTTGATCATTTTCTACCAAGTACCTGATATATAAAGCCACGTCCTCGTCCTGTATCATATACCCCCCTCCCCTTTTTTCTTAATAAAATCAAGGGGGTGGGTGTCCGTAGAATTATTTTTTTCCAACAGTTTAACAGTGTTAAACCCTTGGGGGGTATTTTCTGGGGATTCGATGTGTGGAATACTATGCAAGACTAGCTGGTCATGCGTGGGCGTATCGAGGGGTGTGGGGGCGTGTGCCTCCCCGTTTCCCCCGTCCAGATCACCATCCCCCGTCAGAATTCGCTGCGCTTCTGCTTCTGTGTGCGCAACTGGATGCGCTTCTGCATCTGTGTGTGCGTGTGTGTCATCACATATGGCAAGCTGTGTGTCTGTGCCATCGTCATGGTCAACATAGTTAACATCGATAGGCTCGTCTACATTGTTGATCTCATCCAGTAACTCTTGTGCGCTTCGCTTGGTCTTCACATGAATGCTCTGTGATCTTTGGATCGCAACTTGGATGGCTTCCATCAACTTCACTCGCAGTGAGTTCGAGTCCACTGTGTGTATCACCTCTGCCCTGTGGGTAAACAAGGACACCTCACTCATCTTCCCGATTAGCTCCAGCGCTTTCAACTGTTGTGCCGGTGGTAAGTCATCATTCAAGGCCATGTTACTTAGCTTATGGATTGCCATCGTCCTTAAACGAGAGGGTAATAGATACTCCTCTACCTCTTTTGCCACTGTCAACGCCTGAACATAGGTTTGCACATTGGTAGACTTAGCGATAGTGTGAGCATTCCTACTGGCAGTCTCTCTCTTACCCTTAGCATCATACGATCTTCGGTAGGCTTCTGTCTTATTCCCAGTCTTCACTAGTTCTTCTGCGAATGTCTTTTGTTTCTTGGTTAGTCTGATGTTACTGGGGTTACTTGCGCCAAGCATGATTCTCTCAATAGGGACACTTTTGAGTCCTTCCTGTATTTCTTTCCTTGATAGTTTCTTCATGTTATATCCCTAGGTATATCTTCGGTATTATTCTATCTTATATCTTTACTTGATGTCGATCTCACACTGTTTCGCTTCGCTATCTTCAAGTCAAGGGTTTAACACTGTTAACCTGTTGCTCGGTCTTTTAAAAATATTTCATCTTTTATGCAAATAATGCTTGACAAGCAAATAGCACATATCGACAATGGAGTTGTTGTATGTAGATGAATTAATTATTAACCACCTAATAGGAGAAGCAAATGACTGTAACCCTAGGTTGTATATACGCCAAGAGGACTAGCAAGACTAGGACTGGTAACACCAAAAGCTACTGGGAGACTACTCTCAATGGTGAAGTAATAAAAGCCCAAAGCTTAAAGAAGTGTAAGGATTTGGTAGCAATCAAACAAGCACAGTCAATAGACTTCATGGCAGAGTTCTTTCCAATTAACTAAGGAGAAGCAAATGATCAACGAACAAGACGCAATACAAGAGATTCGCAAACACGCTAACGCCAATTACAACAAGGGTTGGGATTACATCGTGGAATGTTGGGGTGATGGAGATATCCTAGAAGCTTTATCCGAGAACAAAATGGATCTTAGAAAAACAATCAAATACATTCAGGAGTCAGTCAATATGTATGTTCAGAAGCGTGAGGAACAACGAGCAGATGTGTCAGACTGGGGAGAAGTTCCAAGCTTCTAGGTAATCTGATGATGGGGTTAATCCCCGAAACATTCGAGAGGATGTCATTACCAACTCTGCTAGGAGAATTAAATGTTACCAACTGATACAGGAAATTTAGTCACCATCAAGAAACACGGCAAGGGCAATACGAAATACTATGCCGTTTCTATCGCTTCACCAGTGATCAATGAAGACAAGCAATACTTCTTTCGTGATTACACCAGTGCTTTCACTTATCGCAAGGATGGCGTTGCAAGCTTGACTTCGCAAGTAAAACACAACAGTCCTGAATTGCGCTTATCTGCGCCAATGTCAGAAGTCTCAAACAAGTCCGAATACAACGCTGATCATTTTAGGGGGATTTAATATGAAATTCTACGAAATAGGAATGTTCTTCATCTGTGCCGTATTTATTGCCTTAATGATTGCACTATGTCTTGCAGTGGAGGGTGGACTATGATTGCCGTTATCGTCAATACCAACAGTCAGCGAGTAGCTGAACACCAGTGTCAATCTTGGGCGCAGTGTATGGAATGGATTGATTCTTACCTTACCTACAACGATCTCAAAAGGGCGTGTTCTGATCATATTGCTCATGGTCAACACACTGTTTGGGTGCGCTAGTGAAGTGGATTAATGCGTTCTACGATCTGTTACTGGTTGCCAGTATCGTGATCGTGCTTTATATAATTTTGGGTTCAATTTATCTTTACTTAGGAGGAAGTTTATGAATTACGCAGAACAAGAAATGATGGCAGTAATGCCTTACCCAGTAGAAAGCAAATACTACAAAACAGTGATCATTCAATTGCGATCCGAATATGGTTACACCAAGTGGATGAATATCACGCCTGAACAATTTCGCAAGATTGATTTAATTTTAACTGGAGAAGAATATGCTCAATACGCCTAATCAAATAGAACACTTTCGTTTGCTTACACTGCGCCAAATGCTCAAGCTTGAGTTGCTAGGTATGAAGCGTAGTGGGCGATCAGCTTACGCCATCATCAAAGGTGAATTAGGTCTAAAGGGCAATAAGAAGTCCGTCTTTGATCAGCTATCGGAAATGTTGGGCAAGTCAAACTGAAGAGTCTTTAATAGACGAAACTGGTGCGAACCAGTCTTTGACAAACTGCTAGGAGTTAAAAATGGAAACACAATTAGATTTGAATAGCTTTACTGGGACTGAGAGTTATTATAAGACTTGTTTGTTTGCACCGAAGCTAGTGCATACGGATGGCGTTCAATACTTTGCTGACCATGCAAGTGCCTACTGGTTCTTAGATATCGTTGCTACCGAGTATTTTAACGGCTTAGCTGACGATTTCTTGAGTATCAAACTGGTCGTTCACAGTGGTCGTGCAAACATTACTGTTGAGGATGGTGATTGCAACATCATCAAGAGCCGAGAGATAGAGTTTACGGATTGCCCTGAGGGGATCTACAAATTCTTTTTGACCAACAATGTATTGATGTTGACTTCTGAATACTAACAAAGGGAAAGGGGGAAACCCCTTTTAAAAATAATGGACTTAGACGGCAAAAAAGGTTTGGTAAGGGACATATCCCAGTATGGCTATCACGAACACAAAGGCTATGCTTGGGATGAATACGATGCCCAAGGCATTTTCTTAACAAGGGTTTGTGAAAGTTGTGTAGCAGAAAAATTAGCAGTTTATCGTCCTGAGATTCTTTCAGGATATTCCCAAGCTGATGTAGACGAACAGATCGAGGAGAATTAATTATGGGTAAATTTACACTGGAAATTAACACCGATAACGATGCATTCAGTGGCGAAGATATGCACATTGAATTGCTAAAAAAATTAACAGATGTTGGTTATCGAGTAAGCGTATTGCGTGAGTTAAATGGGATCATTGTTGATTCCAATGGCAATACTGTTGGCGTTCATCAATTTTTTGGAGATTAACATGGATATTAAATTTTTTGCAGATCCGGCACATGGTTGGGGTGAAGTGCCGATTAGCCTGATTCAAGAATTGGGCATAGCTGACAAGATAAGCCAGTATTCCTACATGAAAGGGGATAAGGCATATCTTGAGGAAGACTGTGATCTATCAGTCCTTATGAACGCCTTAGAAGCGCAAGGGATTACTGCCAATTTTGTTGAAGTATGGACAAACAACGATAGCCCAGTGCGTAGGTATCAAAGCTTTAAATTATCAAACTGATGAGCCTGTAAGGGCGAAACTGGCGTGAGCCAGTCTTTGATTAACTTGCTAGGAGAATTTATTATGCCAAATTGGTGCTATAACAATTTAAAAATTGATGGAACGACAGTGGGTGGAAAAATACTTGCTGAAGCTTTTAAACCGAAATATCCAATGGATGATGGAACACTGGATGCGAATCCTTTCCAAGACTTGATGCCGATCCCTGAAGATTTACAAATCACAGCCGGATGGTTTGGCGATGGGACTGACAAACAGAATGAAATGCAAAAGCTATACGAAGCCAATAAGGAAAAGTATGGTTACGAGAATTGGTATCACTGGTGCATAGCAAAGTGGGGAACGAAGTGGGATGCTCATGTTGAAGATTTTAACGACACCGATATCAATGATATTTCTGTTTATTTTGAAACGGCTTGGAGTCCACCATTGGACTTTTTGAGTTGGTTCTGCGAACAACATCCTGATACAGTTTTTACCCTTAACTACGATGAAGAGGGTTGTTCTTTTGAGGGTGAAGCTACCCATAATCCTGAAGATGGTTTTGTTGACAATTGTTGGACTCCTGAATTGGCATTGGAGGATGCAGAATGAATATTTGCGAAGATGGTTATTCAGGTAATCACGATCCGTTCTTTCAAGAAATATCAGATGATTACGATGAAATTCAAATGAATCCCGATACTCTTGACGATGGTTCAGTGGTGGTTAATTTCGATGTTTACGACAAAGAAAATAACGAAGTAATCAAGACTGGTGGATATGTTCTCATTCGCAAGGAAGAGGATCTGAAAGATTTTTACATTTGTGTATTTAACAAAGATGGTGATCAAATGTCTCAAACCCGATTGCCGTTTGACTGGTTAAGTCTTGACTAGTGCAGTAATCCTGATGCCCAGTTGGGCATTGGGATTGCCATTGGGGTGATCATATAACTGCTAGGAGATTAGTATGGATTTTCAAAGAAATTTAAAGTGTGGCGAGTATATTCTGATGGGTTGTGGCACAGATTCCAACGGCAAAAGAGATCAAATTTCGACCTTATGTTATTGGCAAGACAATCCTGAAAGAGCCAAAAAACATATGCATTCGATTTGGGAAAAAAATAAAGGCGATGTGTATTATCTGTTAAGGGTTGAACGAGTAGTATGTTCGGGCAGTTACCCGATGGTTATTGATCTTCCCAAGCCTGTTGAAAGGGTAAATTTAACACTGGAAAAAGCTGAAGGCGATGACTGGAATGTTTACCAAGGGGAAGAGTAATGGCTTTTGAAGTTCAACACTATACCCTTTGTGACGGATGGATTAACTGTTGGTCAACAGTGGAAGACGGCAAGGAAATGCCGTCTATTTATAACACATACATGGATGCATTGAATGCCCTGTCGGACTTTATATCGCAAGAGCATGAAGCGTATAGAGAGGGCGCAATTGATTCTATGTATGATGCCAGTGAATTTCGAATAATGGAGATTATATGAGCATTAGAGAAAAGGTAATTTCAGCATTGGTTAAAAACGATTTAGAGGATTGGTATTCCAAAGAAGATATGCATGATTACTTTTCGCATTTATTGAAAAGTGGTTTTGTTGGATATGAAAATCAAGAATCTATCGATTTAATTCAAGAAATAAAAGATCGGTGCATAGTCAATACAAAGCCAAGCGCAGAATGCAATACTTGTAATTCTGATGGTCGTTATATTTGTATTGAATGCGAACATAACCAAGTAATTGAACATTTTGAAAAAGAGGAAGTATGGTCATGGTTAAAGGAGAGCATATGAAGACAAATGAACCAAGAAAAACTTACTTTACTACTGATGGTTTTAAGCCATTAGTTTGGTTTTCGGGATTGTCTTATGATGAAAGATGGAACGGATGGGCAATTCCCTACTTCACAAAGGAAGTGGCATTGGAAATTGTGGCGCAGATGCCGAGTAATTTACGATATTCCGAAGATATTGATTCCTTTATTTACAACGATCTTGAAGCCACTAGCGATGAAGATTACAACGAATATTTTGGCGCAGATTATATCGATGGACAGAAATACTATTCCATTGGTGGGTGCAGTTGGTGTTGGGATGAAGTTGTTGAGGAGGAAGTATGACGCACACTGAACTGTTAGAAAAGCTAGAGATAGCACAGGATTTACTGTCCGATGTTTACCATTGGGCATGTAAAGAAAAGAAAGAAGATATTGAATCGTTAATGAGTGTCGCTGATGGTTGTGTTTGTCAGGCTATGGGCGAATTAGATCAATTAATTAGGGAGAAAGCATGAACATTAACTTAGAGCATTTAACTATTAAAGAATTAAAAGTCTTATTAAAAGAGATATCGCTAGTAAGTATTGGTGTAAAAGATATTTTCGTAAAACACGCAATTTTAGATGAACTTGAATGGAGAAAAGCATGAAAGCATTTCAATGGGTTGACAAGAGCAATACTTGTAGGCGTAAACCACCTTACCTACAAGGATACGAAGATGGTTATATGCAATTCGATATGCGTGATGGTGAATTTTATGAAAATGATAAAGACAAAATTATGTATGGCGAAGGTTATGACGATGGAACTTGGGGTAAGCCTAATCAACTGGAGAAAGAATGAAGGAATACACAAAGCATAGAAGGTCGAAGCGAGAACGAGAAGCTATTGCTAATTCGTTATTGAGTCGGGTTTTATCTAGCGACACATTTGCACAGAAGATTGAAGCGATACGAAAAACTAATCCGTATTTTTATTTATTAACACCAAAGAAGGAGAGTGATGATGAAAGTAATGATTGAAATAGACTTGCCTAATGGACAGGCAATACCAAGAGCAGATGATATCAAGCGTTTGACGAGTCCTGATTGGATTGCATCATGGTGGCATATAGATGATGTAAAAGGGTTAAACAAAAAATTAACTAAGCAAGAATGTAGGGATGTGCTCGACATAGTTAATCATAAACATGATGCCAATGTAGGGATTAATTGGGATGTAATCAGCTATTACATTGATCAAATTATTGAAGAAAAGGAAAATGCATGATTACGGAAAAAGAAGTAAAGAAGGGTGGCTACACTTTGTTGCCCGAAGGTGGGTGGATTCGGATTGATCCTGAAACAATGCCACATGATTGGGAAAACATTTGTTCAGGATTTGGCATTGATCCTGAGTGCAAAAGCGCAATTCTGTGCGTAGTTGGTGTTAAAGAAGAGTGGGAGAAATAATGTATAAAGCAAAACCTACATTCTTTGGCAATCCTGATCGTGGGCAAGATCCCAAGCGTAGACCGTATGGCGTAGAGATCAGGACTTTACAAGGGGAAACTATATCTGAACTGCTTGATGATTTTGACAGGTGGAGAATGGATAACCCCAATATTGGTGGTGGTAACTGGGGGACTTGCAAAGTCTACAAGGACACTAAGCTTTTTGGTTACATGAGTTGGAACGGACGCATTTGGGATCGAGATATTTGGTCAGAACAAGCAAAGGAACTTAAAGATGAAACGATATGAAGTAGTATTTTATTTAACACGCAAAGTGATGGTAACAGTGGATGTGCCTAATGGCGAAGATCCGGTTGAGTATGCTTGGGATGAAGTGGAGTTTGCGCCAAACGAAGAAGTGGTTGACTCTGATGTTTGTGAGGTAGATCCTAATGAATCTTAAAGAATGCCAAGGCAGAGTGCCTGTTTTCGTTGGTGGGGATTCCCCTTTTCAAATAGTTGATTTCCCTACTAGGAAGCAGTTTGACGAACTTTACAGAACGAGTAACGATGAGTTTAGGGATAGGTATTGGAATGTTCTTAAAATGCGAACAAAGGGGTATAGTTTGACTGATGTAGGCAAAAAATACCTTTTGACTCGTGAGAGGATTAGACAGATAGAAGCTAAGTTTTTAAGGAAAGTAGCAACTTCTTTAAGGACTGAGACGCTTTGAAATTGCCGACTCTTCTATGATAATCATTGAAATCTTCCCCGACTGTTTCGGAGAGCCAATACGGTTTGCCTGTTTCTTTGGCAGTAGTTTCTCCGACACCGTTGGGGTCATTATCAGCAACAATGATCCCTTGCCCGATGTTCCCCGATACGAACTTCATATTACTTGCACTAAAGCACACATAGATTGTGTAAGGAATATTAGTTTGACTCATGGACTGCCGAATAGACAATCCAGTAGCATACCCCTCGCAAAGTATGGAAGTCCCTTTTGTGCCGATAACAAAGGTTGCGCCTTTGCTTGTTTGTCCATAGAGGAACTTTTTACCCCCCTCGTCATTTATGAGTTGGCATCCTACCAGTCTGCCATCAATGCGCATGGGAATTACTAAAGTTTTAGTATCACCATCTATTAATACATTCCCTTCTTCGTTGACGAAGCCTTTTTTAATCAAATAGGAATGCGTATCAAGGTAAGTCTGTGATAGCAAGTCTTCAGCTTTTTTGGCAGCCTTTTGCGCTTCGTCATTCCTTTTTTGCATAGACTCTTTGATACGGCTTCTTACTTCTGTTGACGAAGACTCACCATTGGAAAACCAAGTGACTGGTTTCTCCATCGTTGCCCAGTTTTGAACCCATCCCACATTACCTAGAAACTTATACCTACCGTTTCTCGATCTTGGGTGGTCTTCTGTTGGTGTTGCTACCCATTTGTCATAGACAAGACTGCTCATTATTAAGCCATGTTGTCTTGCAAATTCTTCAAATATCATCATCTTTTCCCCATTTTGTTTTGGCGTTTACTCCATATAATGTTTCTGTGCTTAATCCATTTTTGAGTAGCTTCAGAAGGTATCTTTGTTATCTCTCGCAGTCCACGAGGCCATACACCAAACCTATCTCGATACTTGTTACTTGCCCAATATAGGTTGTATTCCTTTTGTTTGGCTATGTGCAATAACTCTGAATAGAACTCTTGTTTGATTTCTTTTGGGACTTTGTTGTCAAAGCCAAGCTCGATCAGCTCACCTTCAACGGCTTCTATCTGCTTTCTTTGTTTGACATAGCCACAGATTACACAAGAAAGACTATTCCTTGCCCATAGAGCAGAGCATTTTGGGCATTTTGACTCGGCTTTGATAGTTTCTGACGGCTCTTTCTTTGCTTTTTCAATATGTTCATCAAGAGTTTTAACACCATTAGCAAATATTTCTTCCCATTCTTCCCTGAATCGTAGGTAATTGCCTGAATGATCGAGCCACAAAGCATATTCTTTTGTCGGATAGCTACGCATAACTCTGCCTAATTGTTGTATATGACTTGACAAAGACTTGGCAAATGGACGAGCCGACACTCCTATCATTACATCGGGAACATCAAACCCCCTTGTCAGAATGTCAGTAGCAATTAAGCCATGAATTTCTGTATCAGGCTTTGAAAAATCCTCGATTACTTCTTGCTTGTATTCAGAGTTATCCAAGTAGGATATGCTAATAAAGTTATAGCCTTTCCTTGCAAACTGTTCTACCAAGTCCTGTCCATGCGCTACTCCGGCACAGAAAACAATCGTCTTTCTTGGTCTCCCGAAGATTTCATGGGTTTTTTTCTCCCATTCAGCCACAATATCACCAGTAATCTTCATGCCACGCTCAGTTACTTGGTCAGGACTCCACTCTCCAGCCACCTTTTTAACACCTGTCATGTCTATTTCTTTTGAAATGAACACTCGTAGTGGCGCTAACCAGTTGCCGTTGACCAAGCTTTCCGTTGTTGCACCACAAACCACATTCGAATAGATGTTACCCAAACCCTTGGTAAATGGTGTTGCAGTCAGCCCGATTACTTTAATCTTTTCATTGGCTTTAATGATATTTGTTATCTGTTGACGAGTAATGTGGCATTCATCAACAATCAATAAATCAATGTCAGGAAAGTTTTGCCGCCTTTCCAGTGTTTGCGAAGAGCAAATTTGTATCTTTTTGGTAATATCTTTCTTGTAATGGTCAGCCTGTAGTACCCCATGATCTAAGTTATATTTCGTTAGACGAAGACTTGTTTGATCAATCAGGACAATACGGTCTAGGATCATCGCAGAACGCTTGTATTTGTCTGAAGTAGCCTTCATCAGGTAAATGGCCACCTCTGTCTTGCCAAAGCCTGTAGGAGCGTATAGCAACTGTGTTCTATGCCCATCCTTAAACCCTTGGCGCAATGCATCAACTACACCGATTTGGTGTTCACGCAATTCTAGTTCCATAGCTTACTTCTTTTTTTGCAAAGATTTAACTTGACGAATCAATTCAGCATTTCTTGATTGATACATGTCTCTGCTATCTCTTAGAGTTTTGTTTTCCATTTCTAAGATCTTAATTGTCTCTCGTAACTCTTTTAATGTGTCTTGTATGTCCTCGATTTCAATGTCAGTGGCATCTTCCCATCGATTAGAAGCGATAATATCTTTTAGCTTGGCATTCTCATCATCCAAGTTCTCTATCGTTGTAGACAGTTCTTTTAACTGGTCTTCAGTTTCATCATAGACTGGCTTTTCTTCAACAACTTTCTTTTTAAATAATTCTGTATTTATTTTTATCTCTTTTTTGTTCTTATCAAAATATGTTTTTTGAGGAGAAAATTCTTTTAACTTTTTAGCTTCAATCATTGCCAACTTAACACGACCAACAGTCATTGATGTAACACCTATTTCTTTGGCAATCATTGTGTTGGTATATTTACCCCATACAGGATGGTTCAACATAATCTCAATGGCATAACGATTGTCAGCATGAGTTGGTCTCATGCCGTTATCTTTGTTGGCAGTTAACGAAAAGCGTAAGGCATCTTCTTTTGTTCCTTGACGAAGATCAACATCTACAGAGACAGTACCGTTTTTCTTATTGGCAAAATACCTGTGAAAGCCTGATGAGAGCCAGTAATCAGAGCCGTCATGGAAGACAACCATTAAAGGAAACTGATGCCCTTCCTTCATTAATTCAGCGTACTCATCTACAGCTTGTGTGTTTAATTCTTTACGAGTTTGTGTGCCACCGTCTATGCGAATGGCTAATAAATTTAAAGTTTTCATTTTCTCTCCTAGCAGTTGGAAATTCCAGTTTATTAAAAATTACAAATTAAAGCAAGACTATTTCAACAAATTTGTCCTTGGGTACATCATAAAAATATTCTCCGTCAGCTATCCTCCTGTTTGGTATTTCCATCAATGGGCTTATCAGTATTTCTTTAACATTGATATACCAAGCCTTTGATAGACTCTTGTTGATGACAAAGTAAACCGTTGGCATATCGTTGTCGAATAACTTTTTCTTCCGTTGAGGAATATGTATTGTCCTGAATGGGCAATCTTCCCAATCCCGCATTTCAACCTCGGCATAACCGATTGGCACAGAGAACTCATTCTCAATTAATAAATCCACCTTGTATTTGTCATATGGCAGAGCCGTATAGTCCCATTTGTTCTTGAGATAAGTTGTCAATGCTTCCCTTGCCGGTGGATCGCATTGATCATGGATGTATTGGTCGAATGGTTTAATTTTCATAAGTAAAAAACAATAGTTTCCCCAAGGGTGATAAGCCCCCATCCATTACGAAGTAACTATCGCAACTAATGCTCCCTAAGGTAATGTTCAATCGTCATAGTAGTTGTCTCACCTCTGTCCACTATAACTTGTGTGATACCCATTTAAGTCCACGAGGCACGCTATCGGGTGAAGGATCAGCCTATGTTCTATTCCACGCAACCCATGTAGGTTCTTGATATCGTTTGGAGTACGGCAGAGGATAAAAGATAGAATGAAATAAATTCATTTTTTCTTAATCACCCCTAGCCATAGTAGGTTAAACCAAAATAAAACATTTTGCAACAAATAAAAAGAAAGAACCCCAAATTGTTTAGATCTGGGGTTCTGTGCTCATTGAGCTCTGCTAGGAGTGAATGAGAAGTGAATGTCAGTGGGTCTGACACACTAAGTATAGTGTATTTTTAAATATTGTGTCAACATATTGTACCTATGTGGTTATTTTCAAACAACCAGCCAATTGTTTTTCTATGGCATTCATCCCATAACTCGACTCTTTCTTGCTTGGAAAGCTTCATTCCTTGATCTAATTCCATATGGCAAGAGTAACAAAGTGCGCCAATTCTGTAGTCATGGGCTTTGATGCCACGGCCTTTGCCGTCCCGTAGCTGGTTAGAATGCGCAGCCACTACCGTCCCATCGTTTCTGCCACAGTGTTGACAGGGCGATTGACGGACAATTTCTAGTAATTTCTTATTTCGATACATGAAATCCTTTGAGTTGGGTGGATGTGTAGATTACTTGCCACCCCCAAGTTCGGAAAAGCCGATTAGGTGCATTAAATTTTAAGGGGAGACACCTAACCGTAAATTGGTAATTTCGTATCTACAAGACTAGAAAACCAAGCATGAATAACCTCCCCCCAATTAGCATCTACCATCGGGATCAAAATTTTCCCAATGATTTTTTAAATTTAAAGTATCGTTTAACTTTCTTATTTGATACTCCAAATCCTTAATTTTGTACTCCATATCGGCTATACGCCTGTCTTTGTCAATGCATTCTTTGATAATACTATCGTAGTCTGCCTGTAGTTTCCTTTGGTAAACATCCATAATAAACCTTTATATGTCTTCTCTTTTATATTTCTTTAACAAAAAATACTTAAATTTTCTAAGCGCTTTCTTTTCAACCTCGCTAACTCTGCTTCTTGACATACCCAAAATTTCTGCTACTTCCTCTTGGCTCATATGCCCTTCATCGTTTCTTGGTAGCTTACTTTTTGGCATATCTTCCTCTTCATGCATTTAATTTTCCTATTTAGCTTTGAGTGCGTTCATAACCACCGCAATCTTGTGCTTTAAAGCAGAAATCTCAACCTCGTCTCTTCTTCGTTGCTCCCTGATGCCAATGTTCCACGCCCTTTGCCATGCAGACCAAGCAACCTGAGCGCTTGTGTTGGCAAAAGAATTCTCATGGCGAACTAATGAAATCTTTCCCTCTGCCCATTCCTCAAATTCTTGTTTCATTTTATCTCCTTAAATATCGTCACAGCATCTAGTTTCACATTCTTCGCAGCAATTACACAGACTTTCTTCGTCCCCATGTATCTCTTCGGCAAAAGGGCAAGTATGCATATCTTGAGCTGGTTTCTTTTCGCAACAGCCACATAACTCTTTCATTATTCCTCCTTATTTACGGCAGTACGGACACTTGACCAGTATGGTTATTATCTTTGATTTACAGTGTACGCAAATGTAATGGGTCATTTCTTTCTCTTTCCATAAAACATTTGATTAGACCAGCTATTTAAAATAACAGCCTTGACCTCTTCTCGCTTATCTTCGGGTAAGTCGGCAACAGAATCTTCAAGGCATTTTAAAACTTCTTTGACCATTTGTTGTGGGGTAATAATCATTTCTCACCTGCTCTCTAATATTTCCCTGATACATTGCAAATGCAACCAGTCACAATTTTTTGCATCAAAGTACTTGCCATATACTTGTTTTATGTCATCATCGGTTAGTTCACGCTGTTGCTTAACCATTGCGCAAATTAATCTCCACTCTTTTTGTGTAGGCAAGATGTCAGGGTTCATAATAATTTCTTTATTCATTTCTCATGCCTCCACGCTACAAAATGTTCACGCAAGTTTTGTTCCTGTAAATACTTTTGCATTAGTGTCACCTCTTCTCGTAGCAAAACTATTAAGTCTGTCTGTGGGTCACTCCAATGTTGTTTCAACGCTTCTATTTCAGCCTGTTGTTGCCGTAGCATAGCGGATGCTTGTTCTTTAAAATACTTATCGTTGTCATGTTGTTCATGGGTGCAACTACCCCAAGACACAGAATTGCTTTCCACTAATTTATCAGCCAGTTCATTCGCAGTCATTTCTCACTCACTTTCTTATCAAAATAATAATCAATCCAAGGCAAAGTTATTACCCCTAAACAGTAAAAAATTAATGTCTCAACAAAATAATCTAAAGTTATCATTTCTCACTCGCTTTCTTCTGAAAGCCATTTAACCATAGCTTTTCTTGATTTCATTTGATTTTTAAATAGTTTCAACTCTTCTATCTCAGCCTGTTGCTCTTCAACTAAGTTATGCAACGTTTGTATTTCTGCTGACGTATACAGTGCGTTTAAACTCAGTATCGAATCAGGTGGTGACTCTTTAAACAATATACCGCCATCTGATATATATGCACTTGGTTTCATTTCTCCCTCGCTTTCAGCATAATGTCCGCCAGTCTGTAAGATGTTTTAAATGTCTCTAACGCATCAAACTGGTCATCCTTTATTAGTTCAATTTGTGACTGTGCAAAACGAATAGCAAAGTAATCCCTTAAATCCATAAATCTGCCGTCAGAGTCTTGTGGGTATGCTTTCATTGCTCCCTCGCTTTCATCATGGCATCTGCATATTTATAAGATACTTTTGCCACTCTTGATGCGCAATCACTTCCGTTCACTTCTTCTTTTGTAACTACTTGTAAAAACTCAGGATTGGATAACATCCCTTGCATTGCATTTGTTGCTATGTAATCCCTTAAATCCATAAATCTGCCGTCAGAATCTTGTGGGTATGCTTTCATCTATCGCTCCTCATTGTTCGTTTAGCCTCTTCACAAAATTTGGCAAATTCTTTTGGTATGTCAGGATGCCAGCCGCCCATCAATAATTCACAGTTCAGCTTATAAACTTCCTCTTTGCGACTAAGTTCTGTCAAATAAATAAGAAACCCGCAGAACACAATCCACATTGCTATACACCAAAGCATTTGTTTTCTCATAGTTTTTCAGTCATTGATTTCTTTTAATCCCTCTTGACGTCGACCTGCATCAAACCCTGCAAGGTATGCACGTCGCTCGATAGAATATTGGTTTGGTTGATGGCTATGCTCCCAAGCATTAAAAGATTGAATACTGGCTCCCAATACAATAGGGTGGGTCTTACGCAAGTCCTCAGCGTCTCTGGCCTCCTGCTCCCTTGCAATACGCTCAAACTCCTCATCTTCTGGTGTCTTCATAATCATTCTCCAAAGTGAATAAAACATAAAAAAAAGTGCCATACCAAACAATACATGGTTATGAAGTACCCATCCATCAGCCAAGCAAACTACCCAAGACAGACCGTGGACGATGCCCCAATGAAAATTATTAAAACGCATATCTATTGGCGCAGATAACGTCAATGACGGTCTCAGCGGTATAACCATTGACTAACCTCTTGCCGTACACCAAACGTGGTCGTAAACCCACCTCTTGGCAATCTTTGATGGCATCAATCTGCTCACCGCGAGTCAGTGGTTGGATATTCCTATCCATCACTAAGTTCTGCGTTGTGTAGATTGGGACTTCAACTACTCTTGGGCTTGAACACCCAACCAATAAACCTACGACTAAAATTAAAATTGTTTTCATAGCGTTGCCTTTCCTTCTGCTCTATTATTTGCCTGCTCAGTACGCCAGATTTCTACACGGGCTTGAGCGCCTAGTAAATCCCAATGCAACTTTTCTTCTACTTCAATGGCCTCACGCAACCCTTCGAGTAGTTGCACATACTCAGGATGCGCGTATGCTTCGCGCTCTTGCGCCCCTATGGCGTTCTCCATACTTCGCTTCATTAGTATTGCCTTGAGCGATTTACGGTACTCCTCGATATAACGCCGCTCCGCTTTTGCTTTAGCAAACTTCTTTCCGTTGAGTAAAATGTAATCCACCGCATCATGCGGATTTCTATCTTCACTCATAGTAAGCCTTTCTTTTTGCGCGATTACGTTTAATTATCATTGCAATAAAACCTACCATACAAATCCAAAACATAAAACCAGACATTGCCATGAATGCCCAAAAAAATTCACCAAATGTATTAAACATTTATTTCTCCTTATAAAATATTAAAAAAATCAATTACTCACTCCTCTTCTTGATGAAGTCTTCTCGCACCTCCATCATTGCCTGCGCCTGCTCATAAGCCTCATACGCAACATCTATCTTTGACATTCCCTTGACTGGCTTTAGCCTATCCAAAGCAAACATAGCAAAGATGTCAATTAGTTCTGGTTCTGTTTTCATTTACGACTCTTTTCTTTTTCAACAACGTAATGCGTAACGCGGTCATGTAATAAGTCAATCAAAGGAGGCTCCCCTGAAAACAAAAAATACACAACCACCAACGAAATAATCCAATTCATAAAATACCCTCTATGGTTATCTTTACCATACCCCCTACCTCGTCTGCCCAATACACCCGCAAGTCTTCAATCAAGGCATCGTCCTGCATCACCCCCGCGTAGGTCATAGAGTCAAGCAAAGCCTTTAAAAGATTATCCAAGTCGCGTCGTCGACGGTCTGGCCTAAAACATTGAATCTCTACCTTTACCGCGTAGTCAATGTGCTTGGCGGCGTGTTGAATCAAGACTTGGTCAGCAACAGCCTTGCGATAACTGCGCCCCCTTGCACTGACAATTGTTCGACCATTAAAGTTACGCCAATAAGTGTTGACCGTGGGAGGCCACGGCAGTGTTAGTTCAATCATTTTTATTCCTTTGTGTTGATTGGTTGTTCATCTATTTCTTACTCCCGTGTAATCGGTTGCTTTGACTTTTTTAACGCTAAAAGCAAATCGCCAAACGCTGTCACAATCCATAGAATTAATTAATTCCACTTGTCTCCAATGACATAATCCCCAAACAACAAACTTTTCAACAATCGTATCTACGTCTGGGTTTGGCTCACCAAAGTAGCTAATCAAATGAGTTTGCGTAATACCGTTCAATATGTTTACATATGGTTTTGGCATAGTCGCAAACATAATTCCGTCATCTATTAATAAATAAACATCTGGGAAAAACCTATTTGGAAATCCATAGGGGTCAATATCAATAACAGTAAATTTTCTTTTTTCATATATCAATTTATGAAACAACAAAAAACTATCCCCAGTTTGCAAATATTTACGGTCGCAAGCAGTAACATTTCCATATTGTTCATAAACTTTAGTTAAGTTACCTCTGCCAGCAAACAGTTCAAGAATGTCGTGTCCACGTTGAACATTTAAATTGTTCATAACAAATTCTATTTGTTTAGTTTTCTGATTAGGATGGTGAACCTCTATAGAATTTTCTGATTGCTTTTCCCGAACAACATCATGGCGTATTGCCCTATATGTTTTTTTTTGAACTTCAGGAAAATCAAACAAGAACCCTTGTTTCATGTCGTTCATTTCCATTCCCCATCACTGCCACGATTACCCTTAGACCATTGGTCTTTTATGTCCTCTATTAATCGTGAATCAGGGTGCAATGCATTCCACCCTTTAAAATACTTGCCATCTTTACCCATTCCACCAAAAAGCCAAACGTGCGCTTCTTGACGGTCTTTTACTCGCATCTTAATAATTCCTCGAACAAGACAACGATGCCTGTACTCATCGTCGCCCTCGCCCTCGTTCCAAACTCGCTTTCCCGAAATAAGGCCAGTCAAAATGCACCCCCATTGTCAAAAGACATTGGCACAGAATCATTGTTCTCAACAAATTGCTGACTTTCTTTGAGATACCAAAGGGAATACCAATCCTCAGACTCACCGTTACGTTGCTTCTCGCACATCAGGTAAGCATCTGGAATCATTGGGTCAACAGAACCATTCTGAGCATCGTGTTCTTTTTTCTTGTTACGCCATACCATCAAGACGTTATCTACTTGGTCACTGATTGAGCCTGAGCCTTTGATGTCATTTTTATTTGGCTTAATCTCTTCACTTGCCAACTTACGAATATGGTGGATTAAATGCACATGGACATTGTGGTCACGCGCCAATGATGTCAACTCATCA
>Ga0114967_10000974_pt1 | contig 24063 bp, 22 predicted proteins | sample M_130628_MF_Meta_FD_92639 | JGI IMG/M metagenome (GOLD analysis project Ga0114967, IMG submission 92639) | Freshwater microbial communities from Lake Montjoie, Canada to study carbon cycling - M_130628_MF_MetaG | ecosystem: Environmental > Aquatic > Freshwater > Lake | place: Lake Montjoie...
AGAGTCTGCTTGAAGAATTATCAGGTGAAATAGCGTTGCTGAAATCGGAAAAATTTAGCCTGGATTCAAAAATAGTTCAGCTCAGCGGTAGATCAAAAGCTGAGCCAACTGATTCTGTTTTTAAAAGGGATTCCTATTTCAAAGTGCGCGATGGAAGGGGGACGCCGATGGACTGCCTATACGCCATTGAATTTCTCTATCCAGAAGAGGTCCGGGTTCTTCCATCTGCATTTTCAAGCGCCGAAGAATCGAAAAAATTCCAAAACACCAGAAAACTGTGGGAGCTATGTCAAAAGCTAGCGCAGGGTTATTACGCTGTTCTATCCTCGGGGGAGGGGAGTGACGGGAAAGCCAAGGAGGTGTTCTGTGATAAAAACTTCAGCGCCCTCGAATCTGAAACAGTTCAAAATTCACCGGCTTTACTCGCCAAGAGAACATTCAATGACGGAGGTGAACATAGAATAATGCTGCGTCACCTCAAAATAGGAGTTGCCGACAACGTCTGCGAAACAATCCGAGTTCATTTTGATTGGGACAACTCTACGCGTAAAATCGTGATTGGACATTGTGGCCCTCATTTGCCTCTAAAATGACATCCATTAAATAGGGAGTCTGATTCCATTCAAAACAAAAAATACCGCTGCGCCATGGGCAGGACGCTGGCGGGTTCGCAGCGGAGTTCGCGGCCGTCGGCTTTGACGGTGTAGGTGTCAGGGTTGACTTCGATTTTCGGGAGGTAGTCGTTCCAGAGCATGTCGCGTTTGGTGACGTGACGGCAGGAGTGGACGGTGCTGAGGGTTTTGCCGAGGCCGAGGGAGCGGGCGTGACCGTAGCCGGCGGCGCTGACGAAGGTCAGGCTGGTGCTGTATTTGGCGCGGCCGTGGGCGGCGAATTGCGGCCGGTAAAACATGGGCTGCGGCGTGGGGATGCTGGCGTTGGGATCGCCCATGTTGGCCATGGCGATGAGGCCGCCTTTGAGGATGACCTCGGGTTTGACGCCGAAGAAGGCGGGTTTCCAGACGACGAGATCGGCCAGCTTGCCCACTTCGATGCTGCCGACTTCGTGGGAGATGCCGTGGGTGCGGGCGGGGTTGATGGTGTATTTGGAAATATAACGCAGGGCGCGGAAGTTGTCAGCGGGGCGCGAGCTGGAGCCGTCGATGGCCCCGAACTGCGTTTTCATTTTGTGGGCGGTCTGCCAGGTGCGGGTGATCACTTCGCCGAGGCGGCCCATGGCCTGGCTGTCGCTGGACATCATGGAAATGGCCCCGAGATCGTGCAGCAGATCCTCAGCGGCGATGGTTTCGGGGCGGATGCGGCTTTCGGCGAACGCGACGTCTTCCGGGATTTTGCTGTCCAGATGGTGGCAGACCATGAGCATGTCGAGATGCTCGTCGATGGTGTTCACCGTGAAGGGCCGCGTGGGGTTGGTGGAGGAGGGCAGGACGTTGGCCTCGCCGCAGACCCGGATAATGTCAGGAGCATGGCCGCCGCCCGCGCCTTCGGAGTGATAGGTGTGGATGGTGCGGCCTTTGAAGGCAGCGAGGGTGGCTTCCACAAAACCGGCTTCGTTGAGGGTATCGGTGTGGATAGCGACCTGGACGTCGAGTTCGTCCGCGACGCCGAGGCAGGTATCGATGGCGGCGGGGGTGGTGCCCCAGTCCTCGTGGAGTTTCAGGCCGATGGCTCCAGCCCTGACTTGCTCGCGGAGTGGCTCGGGGGTGCTGCAGTTTCCTTTGCCGAGGAAGCCGAGATTCATCGGATAGTGATCGGCGGCTTCCAGCATGCGCGACATGTTCCAAATGCCGGGGGTGCAGGTGGTGGCGTAGGTGCCGTGGGCCGGGCCGGTGCCGCCGCCCAGCATGGTGGTGATGCCGCTGGCGAGGGCGTGGTCGATCTGTTGGGGGCAGATGAAATGAATGTGGGTATCGATGCCGCCAGCGGTGACGATGCAGCCTTCGCCCGCGATGACTTCGGTGCCCGCGCCGATGACCATGGTGATGCCGTTTTGCAGCAGCGGATTGCCCGCGTGGCCAATGCCGGCGATGCGCCCGTGCTTGATGCCGATGTCCGCTTTGATGACGCCCTGGACGCCGTCGATGATGAGGGCGTTGGTGATCACGAGGTCGAGGGATTCCGCATCCAGGGCCAGGGGCGACTGCGCCATGCCATCGCGGATGACCTTGCCGCCGCCGAATTTCACTTCATTGCCGTAACCGCCGTTCTCCGCGATGAGGTCGCGCTCCACTTCCACGAAGAGTTCGGTATCGGCGAGCCGGACCTGATCGCCCGTGGTGGGGCCGAACATGGAGGCGTGTTGTTTGCGGGTGAGAATCATAGGAATAATTTGAACAGAAGAGCGCGAAGGACAGGAAATGGGCACTGGAGCGGGCCACGGATGGCACGGATTTAACGGATAGCTGAGTGGGGGAGGGCAGGTTGGATTCGACGTTGGAAATTCGACGTTCAGCGTTCGACGTTCAGCGTTTGACGTTAGCCATTTAAATTTTCTGCTTAGTCCAACGGTCCATCCACGAGGTTGTTCAGCCCATACATGCGGCGTTCGCCGGCGAAGGCGACGAGTTCGACCTCGCGGGTGTCGCCGGGTTCAAAGCGCACGGCGGTGCCGGCGGGGATGTTCAGGCGGAAGCCGCGGGCGGAGGCGCGGGGGAAGTCCAGTGAGGGATTAACCTCGAAGAAATGAAAGTGGCTGCCGACCTGAATGGGGCGGTCGCCCTGGTTGGAGACGACCAGGGTAACGGTGTCGAGGCCGGTGTTGGCCGGAAGATCTGTCGCGCCGGGCGGGTGGATGATTTCGCCTGGGATCATGCGGGCCAGTCTCTAACAGGGTTGTGGACGGTGACGAGTTTGGTCCCGTCCGGGAAGGTGGCCTCGGCCTGGATGTCGTGGATCATTTCCGCCACGCCTTCCATGACCTCGCTCCGCTTCACGATGGTGGTGCCGTAACTCATGAGGTCGCTGACGCTGCGGCCATCGCGGGCCCCTTCCATGATTTCGTAGGTGATGAGGGCGATGGTTTCCGGGTAGTTCAGCTTCAGCCCGCGGTCGCGGCGGCGGCGGGCGAGGTCGGCAGCGACCACGATCATCAGTTTTTCTGTCTCGCGCGGGGAAAGGTGCATAAAAGCTAGGAGGCGAAGCTGACGGCGAGCAGGGCAGCTCCGGCGGCGGCCAGGCCACGTCCGGCCCAGCGGGGCAGGGCAGGGCGGGAAGCAGAAGCGGGAAGCCAGGAAGCCAGCAGGGCTGCGCTAAAGGCGATCAGCGCCGAGCCCAGGACGAGCCCGGATGCATGGAGCGGCGAAGCGGTGGCGGGCCATTCCACGCCGTGGGCGATGCCGTGCCAGGCTCCCGTCAGCGCCGCAAGGGCCAGCACGGCCTGCGCCGAAAACCAGCGGGCCCCGGCGACCACGCATCCACCGAGAATAACAGAAACGGCGAGTCCGGTCTCCATCATGGGCAGGTGAAAACCAGCACGCCCAGCCACGATGCCCCCAGCCATGGCCAGAACAAAAAGGCCGGTGGACTGCAGGCCCGTTTTCTTTCCCCAGGACCAGGCACTGAGACCCACCGCGAGGGCGGCCAGCCAATGGTCTGCCCCGCTGAAGGGGTGCACCACCGCAGCCGCGAAGGTGGGCTCGGCGAATTCATCGGCCTCCTCCAAGCCAGGTGGCAGGTGGTGGGCCATGGCGTGCCCGGCGGCCCACAAAGGCAGGATGGCGGTGCGGAGAAGAAAGAAGGTGAGGCGTCGGTTTCCCATAGGATTTGAACAATATCGTAAGCAAGCACTGTGCCGCCCATCCGTTGTAGCCGAAAGGCAAAAGCTGCCCAAGGGAAAATCCGCTTTTTTAGCCCTGCTTGCTGGAACCGGACGGCGACCGGGAAAGGATCAGCCGCTTGCGCGGTTTGACCCTGGGAGCCAACATTCTGTTGACCTGGGGGCAGGCCATCAGATGTTCGAGGCAGAGTTTCTGTCCTGGTCTTTTCCCCACCATGTCCTTTTTAATCGTTGATGGCCATAGCATGATTTTCGCCTGGCCGGAACTCCGGAAACTGCACCAGCGCCATCCTCAACAAGCCCGGGAACGGCTTTGCCAGCAGCTTCGCCTTTGCCAGGATCAGGGCAGCGCACGGGTCGTGGTGGTCTTCGACGGGAAGGGGGCAGACATCACCAGTGGCCGCGGGAACGAGGATGATATCCAGGTGATTTACGCGCCAGCCTCGGAAACCGCTGATAGCGTGATCGAGCGCCTCACCGCCCGATACGCCCCGGACCACCGCATCACCGTTGCCACGGACGACCGGCTGGAGCAATCGACCGTCGCTTCCTTTGGGGGACTGTGGATCACCTCCCGCGAACTGGCTGCCCTGGTGGAAAAAGCAGAAGAGGAACTGCAGCGGCAGCTCAAAAAGCTCCGCCGGTGATGCGATTCCAAAAGCGCAGCCCAGTGACGGCGCGCTTACAGAAGGTCAACGAACCGCAGCCTTTGCACCTTGGCACAGGCGCAAAGCGGTGCTCTTGAGCTGGATTCCCTGTCGCGGCAAAGGCAGCTACTGCGGCACCGGAGGCCCGCCTGCGGGGGACCCGGACAGCTTCACGCGGATGGCCCGGGCCCATTTTTGATAGCCAAGTTCGGTCAGATGAACCCCATCGGGCGAGACGTCCGCGTTCAGGTTGCCGTCCTTGTCGAGGAAACCGCCACCGATATCGAGAAAGCGGATCCACTGGCCATCGTTGAGCTGGGCGATGATGGAATTCAGCTCCTGAATCTTGCGGCGGTCCGGCGTGTGGGGCGCGTGGTCCTTGGGAAAGGTGCCGAGCAGCAGGATCCGGGTGTCCGGGAGTTTCCCGCGCAGCTTGGTCACGATGGCGGAGATGCCACGCGCGATGTCGGCGGCGGACTGCGACGGCGAGGCCACGATGTTATTCACTCCAATCATGAGGACGGCCACGCGCGGATGGATCCCGTCGAGGGCACCATTCTCGAATTGCCAGAGAAGGTGCGAGGTCTGACTGCCGGCAATGCCGATGTTGACCGCGTGCAGGGGAGCAAACTCCTTCTCCCAAACCGCCTTTCCGATGTCACGCCAGCCGCTGGTGATGGAATCGCCGATGAATAGCACCTCCAACTGGTCGGCGTGACTTCTCACGTCAGCCACCCGCTCGGCGTGCCGCATGCGCCATTCGTCATTGCCGCGGTCGGGTTTTGCGGGATCGGGAAGCTCCGCCGCAGAAACATGCAGGGCCAGGAGCAGCACCCCGGCGAGAGACGCCAGAAAAGGCGCCCGGTTGGACATCAGATTAATTCTCATAAAGGTTTTTGCCCGGCTGGCACAATGGAAACAGCCTCGTCATTGCCCAGCGACAAGGTTAGTGTTTCACCGGTGATCGGAACGCTCTGCTTCAGCGGCACGCAGCCCTCCAGCGTGATCCGGTAGAGATCAACCCTTTGGACCTTGCTCCAGTCCTCCGGCAATTGCCACGTTTTGGTGGCATAGCCCGCCTTGCTGTAGGCGATGATTTCCTTCTGCCCGTTCCACAGGGCGGGAACGAAGAGATGGTCGTCCTCGCGGAGGAGGAAGTTGCCTTGGCGGATGATGCGTTTTCCAGCTTCGTTCCGGGCCACCACCCCACCGCTGTAGGATAGCGTGCCGTTTTCAAACTTCTGGCGTTCCAAGCGGCTCAGGTAATACCATGGCAGGGTAGTGCGGCAGAACATGCCGGGGAATCCTGGCATGTTTTCCTTGTCGCTCTTCCAGATTTCCTCGCCGTGCATGCTGGAGCCGAAGCGGAAATCGCCATCACTTTCGCGTTCGGTGCGGCCACGCGCGCCCAGGCATTCCGGGATCTCCATTGGGTTCCACGAATACCACCACGACATCGGCTGCAGCCCCACAAAGTGTTCCCCCGGCGGGTGCGCCCAGCCGGTGCCCTCGCCGGTGACATCAAACCCCCGGTCGCGCCAGTAGTGGAAAATTTGGCGCTGGGTTTCGACATATTTATCCGGGGTCAATCCGCCATTCCCAGGCTTCGCGTGCCAGGGGCTGATTGGCTTGCCGCCCTCGCGCTGAGCGATGAACACATCAAGGTGAATGGTGTGGCCCGCCGTCAGTTCGGGGATCATTTGAATCAACCGGTCAATGCGCCGCTGCGCCAGTCCGGCTTCCCATTCCCTGGGATAAACCACGTTATACATGTCCTCGCCCTTCACCTGGATTCCCACAGAATACGGCTGGCCGTTCTCATCTTTGGCGATGCAGTCCTTGGCCAGGTATTCATCCCACAAGGGACTCTGCTTGTAGGCATCGGCCATGTTGATGTGCAGACTCACCGTGGTGTGGTATTTTTGACCCTCGCGGATGAGCCAGCGCAGACTTTCGAGGGCCGTGGCATCCTGCGTGCGTTTCAGCCGGGGATTCACTTCATCCCAGGCCGGGTAGCCATGGTCATGCCCGCCTTTTTGCCAGCCGACCAGATAAATGATCTTGGGCATGCCGCGTGTCAGATGGTCTGCCTTGCGGATGACCTCGAGCGCTTCTTCAAAGGAACACAGGACTTCATGGCCTTTCCGGAACGTGGGATCATGGGCAAGGCGTTCCACCGGTTCGCCTTCCATTCCCAGCATGAGTTTCAGCACCAGGGTCTGGTGATAGTCCCGGTAATACGGAGTGACTACCACCTCGGTGGAGGCTTGGAGATGCTTGTCTCCCTGCACCACTGTGGCTTCAAGCGTCGCCACCCCACCCTCGTGCGGAACCACCTTGTTCCCCTCAAGGGTCACCACCTTCACATTGCCGCTGGCGCTTTTCGTCCGCGCCTGGATCACCGCCTCCGAAGGCTCCAATTTCCGCTGCGAGTTGTCCGCATAGACGGCGGTCAAGGTCAATTCCCCCCTGGCCATGGGCTCGCGCACCGGGTTCAGCACCTTCCGGTCAACCGTCAGGGTAAGGTGGTCGATGGGTTGATCTGCGGACAAGGCGGTGGGCTGCGCCGCCGCCACCACCTTCGTCTCATCCACGGGCAACCAATCGAAAACGGCGGGCTTCGGTGCCACTGTGGCCGCTGCGGCCACGACTTCAAATTCGGCCACATGATACTCGCGCGGCCCGCGCTGACGATCCGGGTTGTCGAATTCGACCACCCCGCTGGGTGAAACCATTCCTACCCAGACCTCGTATTTGCCTGGCACCGCGTCAGCTGGCACAACGATCGGGACTGGCCCTTCGCGCACAAATCCATCCTTCGGCCACCCGGTGGTCGGTAGAGTTGGGGAGAAATCCGCTTCGATTTGTCCTCCGTCGGGGCGGATCACGTGGACGAATACCGACCGCTCCCTCCATGACGGGCCGCTGGAGCAGAAAGTGAACGTGGTCTGCACCGTGTTGCCGGGGGGCACGCAGTCGCGGTCCAGCGCCACGCGCGCTACCGCCGGCAGTAAACCAGCAAAAGCCGTCAGAGGCGGCAGGGCCGTGCCGATGAGCAGCACCAGTGAAAACACGAGCGCCCTCGTCCATGGGGAATCAGGCGGACGCTTCACTTTTTGGGGTGTTTCCGGGTTTCATACAAATAACATGCGGGACGGGTTCGGTTCCGGTTGGCTCACCGGCTACCGGCCACTCCCGGCACCGATACGCCGCTGAGGAAACTCTCTTTCGGGTGGTGTTTTGCCAGGCAAAAATTCCGGAACAGCCAGCCACCGCATCTTTCTGGAAAAAAAGGCTCCCCATCCAGACAAATTCCTCCCCTCCGGCGTCTTCCTTACGAATCATCCCCTCTGGTATGCCTCCCGAAACTGTCGCCGCTCTCTACGATGCCCATGCTCCATGCTCCGGCGCTCTATCGGTTCCTCATCAGCCTGAGTGGCTCTGAAGCAGACACCCGCGATCTCCTCCAGGATCTCTTCATCAAACTGGTCCGCCAGCCCCTCTCCACCCTGGTGGATCCCCAGGCCTATCTCTTCCGTGCGGCGCGGAATGGGTTTGCCGATCTCGTGCGCCGCAGCTCCCGCCGCCGCGGGGCGATGACGGATTACGAAAACCACCTGGAGCCTCCCTCTCTGGAGCCTCCCGACTCCGCCGCTTCCGCGCCCTCACCCTTGGTCATCGCCCGCGCCCTGGCAGGTCTGCCGGAGGAACAACGCGCCGTCGTCCATCTCAAGATCTGGGAAAACCTCACCTTCGCCCGCATCGCGGAAATCCTCGGCATCCCTGCCAATACCGCCGCCAGCCGATACCGCTACGCCATGGATCATCTGCGGAAAACCGGTGACGACTGGCGGCTGGAAGCGGTGGGCCGGGAGGCAGAGGGCAGAGGAGCTGGTCATTTTTACCACGCAGACCACGGGTGCTTGGCTTTACAGATACACAAAAAACCGGCCAGCCACGTTTGCAGTGTCTGGCCGGTCCCGGTAGATGATTTTGGATGGACTATTTCCGGCGTCGAATCGTGAGGACGCCAAAGATGCTGGCGAGTGCAAGCAGGTTTGCGGATGGCTCGGGAACTACGGAGGCATTCACGCCAGTGTAATCGCCATTGCCGTTGAAGGACTGCACCGCGTCTACACCGATGATCGGGCTGGTAATGTCAAACTGCACGGATTGGCCAGCAGGACCGCTGGTCGTGATCGCGCCGAGCGTGCTGTCGAGAATCGAGAAGATGAACGAATCCGGGGTGATTCCAGCATCGGTATTCCGTGATATGGCGACATCAAATGCCAGTGAAGTCCCTGCCGTGAAGCCTTGGAAAAACTCGTTAAATGCGTTGGACTCGCTAAAGGTGAGGCTGCTGGAAATGTCGCCAGTAACACCGCCCAAATAAGTTGGTGATCCAGTTGCTGCGCCGCCGCCGAAGGTGAAGTTGCTCAGCGTGGCAGTATTGTTGCCGTCAGCTGAACCAGAACCATCATTCAACTGGAAATCCAGGGAGAATGGGCCGTTAGGGCTGGTAGTCAGCGGTGCAGTGTCCACCGTGACGTGGAAGAGCAGCGTGGCGGCTTGTGCTTGCGGCAGGCTGGCAAAGGCCAACACACCGGCCGCAAAGGCGAAGATAGTGGATTTATTGATCATAGTAAGTTTTGTTTTCCAGTTTAGAGTATTTCGGTCGCAATTATAAATTCGTTTTATTGCACTTCCGTGGTGTAGGTGATGCCACCCGTGGTTGGGCGGTTGAATTGGAGGCTTACGGTCGCGCTGGTTCCTGGAGCGAGATTGCCGGAAGTGACCGTGATTGAAGGATCGCCCGCTGTCCCTCCAGTGGCATTGGAGAGGGCAGTGTTGCCAGATAGGCCATGCAGGACCAGGTTTACCGGGCCAATCAAGGCAGAACCGGTGTTGTTGGTCACCGTAACTTGTTGCACGATCTTATTCAGGCGACGGTCGGATACGAATCCGCTGCGGGTAACCGGGATGGAATCAATGTCGAAGCTGAAGATGGTGCGCGCTTGTGGGCCGGAGCTGTATTCCAAGCCAGCGTTTTGCGCCGTGGCATCCATGCCGTAGCCAGTCACGGTCAGTTTCTTCCCATCCGGAGAGGTGCTCAGGATGTTGTAGTTGAAGGTATCGGGGCTGTAGAAGTCCACCGTGGTGGGATTGGCCGCAGCGGTGGAATCGTTTTCACGATAGACGTTGCCGAGGCCTGGATAGCCCTGGAGACCGAATGGCTCCACGCCAGCGGCCACCTGGGCATTGTAGAGGCTGTTCGACAATTGTTGCGCCATTGCAAACGTGTGGTTCGTGATCAAATCAGGTCCAGTCGCTCCCAGAGGGCCGGCCACGATTTCAAAACAATAGGGAACTTTCACGTAGCTGGCCTGCACTTCCGTCGCACCAGTCGGCGAGTAAGTCAGCTCATTGATCCGGTTCTGGTGGTCGTCAGCGGTCAGGAAGACCACGTTGGTGATCTTGTTATCAGCGATGAATTTCAGCAGGGCATTGCGCTCTGCACGGTAGTTGCCCATCCAGGATTTACCTGCATCGGCATTTACGGCAGAATAGGTGGAACCAGTGCCGAAAGAAGGCAGATTTGTGAGAGTAAGAGCACCTCCAATCGGTCCGATTTGATCCATCGGATCAGAGGTGGTCACAAATTTCCAGGTCGTGCCTGCAGCTTGCGCGGCGAGCAAGGTTTGCTTCATCCATGCCAATTGGGTGGATCCCAGCAAGGTGCGTCCTGGATTGTTGGCGCGGGGCGCTGAGGAATCATCGGCGTTGGCGGTCGCAGTCTTCAGGCGGATGTCGCGGTAGCTCCGGCAATCCAAGTTCATGAAGAGCACGTTTTTACCCCATTGTTGGGCAAAGTAGTAGATGCGGGTGCCGTGGGAACGTGGGTCGGATGCATTGTTCACCAGCCCGCGGTTTGCAATAGGTTGAGTATTGAAAAAGGTCTGGGACAGGGCTTGGAAGCCGACAGAACGATTCATGTAATCAGTCAGGGAATTATTCACGTCGTTGACATTGCCCAGGTTGCCGGATCCATTGTTCCGCGCATCCACGCCCCGTCCAGTCGGCATGTCTGTGCCGAGGGGGCCACCTACGGAGCCACCTGCTGGGGCACCGCCGTCAATGTATTTGCGGTTGCCCAATTCATGGTTGTCCCAAGTGGTATACATTCCTTGCGCAGCGTAGAACGACTGGAGACCATTCTGTCCTCCATTGTTCACAGCAAGGAAGTTCTCGCGGTATTTTTTGTAGTAATCGGCTTTCAATTGTGCCTGAGTGGCGAATGGCGCAGCTCCGACGGTGGGGTTGAAGGCGCGTGGCACACCATTGAAATTCAGCGCGTCGTTGGAAAGAGTCACCGATGGTGAAGTGCGCACGCTGGAGTTGGCCGAGCCAGTCACATTACTGGCATTTTCGTAGATGACATCGCCCAGATTCATGTAAAAATCGAAGTTCTGCGCAGGCACCGTGGAAGCCAGCGCGTAAGGCCGCATCAGGCCATCGTTGTCTCCGCTGAAGGCAAAACGCACATTGGCAGAAGCCGTAGGCGCAGGTGCCGTTTTGAATTTGCCGACGATACTGGTCTCACCCGATGGGCCAATGAAACGGTAGTAATATTGCGTGGCTGCAGCTAAACCGCTAAAGTCGATTTTCAGGGTGTAGTCATTCTCAGGCACTGTCAAATCTGTGATCTCGGAGAGCGTCACCAAGTTAAAAAGGGGATCGGTCGTAACTTGCAGACGCAGCAAAGTGGCCTGTGGTGCCGCAGGATCAACAGCGCGCGTCCAGACCGTGGCATCGTGATCAGAGACATCACCCGAGGCCACCCCGAGAAATGTGACGTTGGAGGCAACGTCCGCTGCGAAGGCGCTGCTGAGCAGCAAGCTGCCAAAGGCGCAGGAGGCGAGGGTGAACTTATTTGTATTTTGCATGGATGGATGAATGAAGTAAATTTAATGAAACATTGAGCTGATACTCCCTCCAAACTGATAGCAAATCAGAAGTGGGATCATCTGCGATAGTTCATAGCGTCCGCTGGTAAGCCGGCTAATGAAGAAGAGTGACAATATCGACGCTTCCACGCAAAAGGGTCAAATAAACTGATAAAATGGCAGAAATTTCATTTGACCGAAATCGTGTCTCTCATGATAAGATTATGTTGTCTTATAACATAAGTTTAGTAATTCTACTTTGTTAAGTTGGGGAATCAGCGGGCAGGAAGCCCGCTGGCCGCACAGGCTGGAAGCCTGCGCCACGGGGAACTTAACAAAGTAGAAGTAACCCTCCAAATTGCGCTCCGCAGGTCTCCTCCTGGAATGACCGATGGAACGGGATGGCACCCGGCCGGACGCTTTGCGGAAAGCCGCGCTCAGGGCTCACTTGGACACCGTGAAGTCGACCTGATTTTCTTCACCGTCCTTCATGAAGCGCCGTGAGTGCATGGCCGATGCTGGTTTATGAAACTACGGTCTATGGAATCCAGCGGGTGCCTTGCAGATCCCGCTGCTGCAGGAGACCTCGGTGGCGCTGGATGTGCAGGCGGTCCATGCGGTGCTGCGCCCATGGGACGGGGAGTTCCACCTGCCGGAGCTGCGCCCGCGTGGGAAACTGCGCTTTGTGGCGGTGTCCTGTGGCGGGGACACCAGGGTGCTGCCACGGACAGGTTCTGACGTGCCGGGACCGGATTTTCTGGCGCACCCGAGGTATTTCAACCTTGAGCTGGCTTGGATGCAGCGGCGGGTGCAGGAGGTGATGGTGCGGTTTGGGGCCTATCTGGAACCTCCCAAAGGGGACCGCCAACCGGGCGAAACCCATTGGGATCGCAATGCCAGCGTGGAGATTGAAACCATCGCCGCCTTGCAGCGCCTGCCGGAGTTGCTGGAGACGCTGCGGGAAGCGATGGCGGCCCCGCCGCACGCGTGACTTTTCCACATTTACGTCAACCTCCGCATTTCGAAGCTGGAATTGACAGGGCAGCAGCAAAAATGGGTGGAGAAGATGGAGGCCAAATCCCGGGACTGGGACGAGGAAGCGGACCACCAGCGCTGGCGCAGGACGCAGCAGCATATCATCGAGACCCAGTTCCTGCTGCGCACCAGCAGGGAGGAGGGGGAGACGCCGAACCCGGAGGACTTTGAACCCCCGGAGGAGATCCGCCCGGATGATGAAGCTCCAGGCACCCTGGTGCCCGCCGGTCCCGCCGCCGGTGGGGATGCCCCTGACGGGGAAGACCAGCCGGACTTTGCCCTGAAACCCTTCGATGAACAGGAGCAGGACAGCGGCGATGGGGATGACGGCAGTCCCGTGCAGACAGCCCCCGCCCCGGACCCGCCGGCAAGTTTTCTGGAAGATCCCTATGCGCATCCCCTGGCAGACTCCTACCGCTTTTGGGCGTTCCTCACCTTTGACACGTTTTATTATCACGGGAATAACCTGGGCACCGTGCTGCAACTGATGGACCGCGAGCCGGATGAATATTACCCAGCCCCGGATACGCAGGAGTGAGCCCCGTGAAAGCTGAAACCGCAGGTTGATTTACAAGCCATGATGCCGGTTTATTGAACTGGCTTTACCGCCCTGAAATACCTTATCCATGATCCTTTAAACTTTGCCCGTCGTGAACTTTTTCACAATAAATTCCAGCTCCCATGTCTACAGTCCCAGCACGGAAGGTGCTTTCTTCAAAGTTACCGGGAGCCGCGGTTTGATATCTTCAAATTCTGCACTGGAATATCCGGAGCCAATTGATGTTCTCTTAGCAACAGCCGGGCGTAAGTGGATGGATTTTTTGACGCCTAAGTATAGTTACTCGCCTTTGCTCTGTTCACAAAGAGTTGTTGACAGCATGATTCGGGCTAAGTTGACTGGATTTAAAGCGTTGTTGACCTGTCTTGAGCCTCCGGAAAAAAAGCAAATCGCTCCGCCATGTCCATACTACTGGCTTATACCGACGGGAAAGCCATACCGGTGGACCACTAAGCTTTATAGCGGATCGCAAAAAACGCACAAATATTTAAATCACTTTGAATCTGACGATGGGATTGCCATTCGCGAGTATAAACTTTCAAATAAAGATTGTGTATATGAGAAACGAACCCCAATCGAGCAAAGTTGGGATGGAAATGATTTTAATCGATATATGGAGGATGAATGTGTCGGGGTCATGGGATTTACATTATGCAGCCGGAGAGTGGTCGATTTGGCGGCAAGCGAAAAATGGACAAATATCGCATTCAGCCCCTTTTTTGCGGTCGAGCCCGTGAGGATTGACCATCTTAACGGAGTGTGGCCCCCAAAATCGTTCTACAGCAAATACGAACCGGAGTAGGATTCAAAATTTCATTTACCTGTTAATTTTCTACGGACCGGAGGAATGGCTTGAGTGGATTGGCCAACCAGCAGCCTTGCTCCGATCCACCTTGAAAATATCCGCCAGGATGCGAAAACAACACGCATGACTCCTTCCATTCTCCAATTGGTCCATCTGCTGCAAAGCGGCCGTCATGTCGAATTGGAAGAAGCGGCGCGCGGTTTGCTGGCCCGGGATATGGAGGACAGCACCGCGTGGCTTTATCTGGGGCAAGCGTTGCTGGGGCAGCAAAAACTGGGGGCGGCGGAGGAAGCCGCACGGAAAGCCATCTCCACCAATCCCGAATCCGACGGCGGGACCTATCTGCTCGCCCTCATCCTGCTGGAACGCAATCAGCCAAAGGAAGCTCTCGCCGCCGCCCGCGGGGCTATCCGTCAGGATCCCGCCGACAGCCTGAACTACGCCATCGCCGCCCGCGCCTTGAACCAGCTGAGCCGTTACGAGGAGGCGGTGGAAACCGCCACCGCTGGTTTATCCGAAAACGGCGGCTGCGACAGTTGTCTCTTCCAACTCAGTCAGGCCAATTCCTTCCTCGGAAGGCACCCGGAAGCCGATGCGGTCACGCGCACTCTGCTGGCCGATGATCCTGAGGACTCCGCGAACCACTGCGCCCGCGGCTATCACTTGCTCCTCGCCGGCAATCCCTCCGCCGCCCGCCAGCATTTTCTGGAAGCCCTGCGTCTCCAACCCAACAGCGGTGATGCCCGCTATGGACTCGCCCAGTCCCTCACCAACCGGCAGCCGCTCTTCCGGATCACGCTCAAATTCGCCGTGCTCTGCGACCGCTGGGGCTGGAAGGCGATGGTGGGCGGCGTGGCGGGATTTCTACTGCTGACAGAGTTGCCCAAACTCACCAAAGACATTCCGGGCGCGGCCCTTCCCGTCTCCTTCCTCCTCGCTGCCGGGGCGTTTTTCATGGTTTTGGTGGTGTGCCACCGCAGCTTTTCCAGTCTCATGCTGCTGGCCCACCGGGAGACCCGCGCCGTCGTCAGCAAAGCTGAACGGAAGGCCACCCTCTGGTGCCTGCCGCTCCTGCTGATGGTCGTGATTGCCTTTGCGGGATGGATTTACGCAGGCAGCCGGACTGGCTCCCTGACCCGTTTTCCCACCCAACTTTTTACCTGGGCACTCCTGACCCATCTGGTGTGGGAAACCTTCGATGCGACCCACCTTTGGGTGCGCCGCCGCCTCGCCTGGATCACTTTGACCGCCACGGCCGCCATCGCTGTGACCACCGTCATTCAAACGATCCGGGCTGAACGCTTCGCGAAGGATCTGGTAGCGGTGATGAAGCGTCCCACTACTTCCGGCAAGGATGCCCTCAAAGTGGAATTGAAACAGGTGATGGCTCCGCAACTGCAACTGAATCAGCGCATCCGGCTGGTGGAAATCGCCGTCCTGCTGCTCTGCACCTTTTCGGAAAACATCCGGCAATGGTTGGAACGCCGCGCCCCGGATCCTGACTGAAGCGTTTTGCCTCTCCTTCATGGCTGATGGCCGTGGAAATGCCTTCCCCCATCGCGCTGTTCCGGTGGATTCAACAAACCGGCAAACCAGGAGAAGATTTGTTTTCCTTGTCTTCTCCCGGAGTGGTTGATAGCATCCCTGGATGGATGGGAATTCCAGAACAGCGAAAAGCGACGGCAACCTTCCTTACCGCTGCGGCTGTCTGGCAGCGTTGATGGTCGTCCTGGGATTAATTGCGGGTTTGGGGGTCATCTATTTTTATCCACATCTGGTAGGACGGCCTCCAGGGGGTCGACGCACAATGGCCATCGCCATCAGCAATGCGGTGGAACTATTCCATGCCGACTACAACAAATTACCGGTCCCGGTGAACGGTTCTGCCGTCAATGGTGATACCGATACTGATACCTCCCCGGAAAACCGCTTGGTCACGGTTCTCGCGGGTAGGGAAGGCCCTGTCACTGATCCGCAAAACCCAAAGAATGTTGACTAGCGGGAGGGGATCCCGCCCGCCAAGGCCAACCGAAAGGACAGTCCTCCCTGGATAGATGGACTCATGTGGGACGCTACCAGCAAGGCCCCGGGTATCGTCGATCCCTGGGGCCACTACTTCCGGATCCGGCTGGACAACGATGGCAACAAGGAACTTGCCACTCCCAATCCCGACCAGGTCGCCGAGTGAGGCGCCGGATTTGATCAGCAGAGCATCGCCGCCAGTGCATCGCCGCGTGTCCTCGACCTCACCATGCCTGCCGGACCGGAGCGGAAATTTGTGCGCGTGACCGCGTCTCCTCCCTAACCGGGCGGGAAAAGCAGCGCAGGTGCGGGCAGGTGCACCAGGAAAGTATGGCCGCAGCGGATTTCATAATATGGAACTGTGCGTTTGATAATGAGTATTTTTCAAACCCAAGGGTGCAGCCTACAGAGCTGCCTCACATGATTGACAATACTTACCTTTGGATCGGATTCAATATTTTCATCCTTTGCATGCTCGCCCTCGACCTTGGCGTGTTTCACAAAAAATCCCACACTGTCTCCCTGCGGGAGTCCTTCACCTGGACTGCGGTCTGGATAGCGCTCGCGATGCTCTTCAACTTCGGCGTCTGGCACTACGCCGGCAGTGAAAAGGCACTGGAGTTCTTCACCGGCTACGTCATCGAGAAATCGCTCAGCGTGGACAACGTCTTCGTCTTTGCACTGCTCTTCTCCTACTTCGCGGTGCCGGCGCAGTATCAGCATAAAGTGCTCTTCTGGGGCATCATCGGTGCCCTGGTGCTCCGGGCCATGATGATCGCCCTCGGCGCGGCGCTCATCGCGAACTTCACCTGGATCATCTACGTCTTCGGCGTCTTTCTCATCCTCACCGGCCTCAAAATGGTCTTGAAGAAAGTGGAGGCCATCCATCCGGAGACCAATCCTCTCGTGCGACTCTTCAAGAAGATGATGCCGGTGACAAAGGACTACGAGGGCGACAAATTCTTCGTCCGACGCGACGGCGTGCGCATGGCCACCCCGCTCTTCATCGTGCTGCTGCTCGTGGAGTTCACCGACGTGATTTTCGCCGTGGATTCCATCCCTGCTATCTTCGCCGTTACCAGCGATCCCTTCATCGTCTATACGTCCAATGTTTTCGCCATCCTCGGCCTGCGCTCGCTCTACTTCGCCCTCGCCGGCGTGATGGATAAATTCCACCTGCTCAAGACCGGCCTCGGCGTGGTGCTTACCTTTGTCGGCGTGAAAATGCTGCTCGGTCACACCGAATACAAAATCGACACCATGGTCTCGCTCGGAGTCATCGTCACCGTGCTCGCCGCCTCCGTCATCGCCTCGCTCGTCTGGCCCAAAGGGAACGCCAGCCCCGCTCCGGACACCAATCCCCCCACCCACTAAAACCAAACCCAAATAACGATATGAACTGCCCCAAATGCAATATTGCCCTCTCCATGACCGATCGTCAGGGTGTCGAAATAGACTTCTGTCCGCAATGCCGCGGCGTCTGGCTCGACCGGGGAGAACTGGATAAAATCATCGAACGCTCCGGCCCAGCCCCAGCCGGTGCAGTGCCGCCGGCCATGCCCCCTCCACCGCAGGACTACCGCCGCCGCGACGATGATGATGATGATGACGACTACCGCCGCCATGGTCACGACAGCAGTTATGACAGCCACGGACGCAAAAAGAAGAAAGGCTTCCTCGGTGATCTCTTCGACTTCTGAACCCGGCCGCCAGCGGCAGCCACATCTGAAACACCACGACACTCCCACACCATACCCCACCCATGAAAAAAAACGCCACCCTCGCCGCCTACCTGAACTGCGTCGCCCCGGAAGGCCTCGATCTGGACCGCTATGTCGAACACGGCGGACGCCTGCTCAGCGATGCGGATAAAACGGAACTAACCGACGGCCCCGCGGATCTGCGTGCCAAAATCACCGCCCTGCCGGCCGCCCATGCCCGCCTGGCGCGGCAGTTGGAGCTTCTCCTCAGCTTCTACGAAGACAATCCGCCCCATCAGCCCGGACCGGTGCGCCATGAGACCATCTTCGCCCTGCTTTATGCCGCACGGGAGATGGATCTGGTGCCCGATGAAGAGCCGGAAGTAGGCTATCTCGACGATGCCGCCGTCGTCGAAAGCGTGCTCTCCCGGCACCCCAGCGTTTTCGGGAACCATTGCGGTTTCCACCAACTCGATTGGGCCGCCCACAAGGCTCAGCACCATGCCTGACCCCTCACCCTCAGCAGCCAATCACTGGCAATAACTGAGCGCCTGTGACGGGAGCAATGTGTCAGAGGTCAGGCTGCCCTGAAGCAGGTGGCAACGGATGGCAAGAGACGGATCATTCCACGACGGTGCTTCCAGACTGGCAGAAATCCGGGTCCGCAAAACTGTTGATGCCCTTTGATACTTGATTCTGCAAGGGGCCCGGATTCCATCCAGAGGGCACATTGCTGGAAAAACCTGTCGCATAATTTCATAATTACAATAGGTTGTCAGCTGTGACCCCAGCCGACCTTTCCAACACGACCTACCAGGGACTCAAGGACTTCATCCTCGCCGAATCCGCAGCGCAGGAACTGGAGCGCGGGCTTCTCTGCGGCATGCGGCTCCACGAGCGCGTGGATAAGGGCTGGTGCATCGACCGCCTCCGCTTTGAGCGCATGGAGGAAAACCGGGCCGTCTTTTCCTTTCCTGGCAATGACTCCCGCTTCCGTGAGGGCGACCTGATCACCCTGAGCCGCGATCAGCCGGGTGATGGCGTGCAGGGCACTCTTTACCGCGAAACCGATGACCACCTCTGGCTCGAATTCCCCTCCAACGCCTTCCCGGCCGATGCTTTCCTGACGAATCCCGAGGGGTGGACGATCGACCGTGCTTTTCTGAATCTGACGCCGCACTATCTAAAAGCGCTGGATGAAATGATGCTGTCCCAAAACGGTCAGGAACGTGTGCTTCCTCTGCTCACGGGACAAGCTGGCGATGAACTGGACGCGGAAACCTTCCAGAACGTTCATGACTCCCTCGCGGGATCCGGCGCGTGGGAAGACCAGCAGGCCGATGCCATCGCCGCCTGCCTCGCCGCGCCCTGGCAACGTCTCGTCCAGGGTCCTCCCGGCACCGGGAAAACCCACGTCCTTGCCGAAGTGGTGCGCCGTCTTGTTGAAAATGGCCAACGCGTTTTCCTCACCTCCCTGACCCATCGTGCCATCGATAACGCGCTCGCCGCCGTCATACGCGCCCTTGATGACAGCAGCGCTTGCGCCCGTATCGGTGCTTCCATGTTCCGCGCTCCGGGAGAGCTTCCTATCCATGATAACTTCTCCGCCTGCCCGCTGGCCGGGAGGGCAGGGGGGTATGTGGTGGCGGCCACGCCATTCGTGCTGGCTTCCCGCATCCGGGGTGTCGATTTCGATGTTATTGTCATTGATGAAGCTGGGCAGGTCACGGTGCCTCTCGCCATCATGGCCATGGTGCGGGGACGGAAATTCCTCTTCTTCGGCGATGACCAGCAACTCGGCCCCGTCATCCAAAGCCTGCCCCGGCGGGATGCCAAACATCTTGGCATTTTCCAGCGCCTCCAGCGGCACGACCCGATCCGCCTCAACGTCACCTACCGGCTCAACGACGTCCTTGCCCACTGGCCTTGCGAAAATTTTTATTGCGGCGACCTCACACCTGCGCCTTCAGCTGCCTCACGGCGGCTTGGCTGGCAATCCGCTCCTGACACTCCCGAGTGGATCGCCCAGGCCCTGGATTCTGCCACTCCCCTGACCTGGATCCGGGTGCCGCACTACGGTTCCTTTACCGATTCGCCGGAGGAGGCCGGAGCCGCCAAAGAGTTATTGGAAGCCCTCATTTCCGGCGGCATCCAGCACGGGGAACTCGCCGTCGTGGTCCCCTTCCGGAAACAAGCCCGCCGCCTCCGCCACCGTCTCCGGGGTGACCTCTGGCGCTCCGTCGTGATTGATACGGTCGAGCGCATGCAGGGTCAGGAGCGGAATATCACCCTGCTTTCCCTCACCACATCCGACCTCCCATTTCTCACCAGAATCGCCGATTTCTATTTTGATCCCCGCCGCCTCAACGTCGCCGCCACCCGCGCCCGCACCAAGCTTCTCATCCTCGCCAGCCCGGAACTCCTGAAATTCACCACCTCCGATGCTGATCTGACCGAAGACGCCGGCATACTTCAGTCCTTGTTATGCGCCGCCCATGTCGTGGATTGCCTTCAACCTGCCTGCGATGAGTAACATTTTCACAACCTCCCCGCTCGCTCTCGTCCGGGTGCTGAAACGCATTGATGACCTGACGAAACACGGCTGCGAAGCCTCCCGCCCCGCCCGCCCGGCTGAAACCATCGGCCACCCTATCGCCCTTCTCACAGATACTGGCCACCGCGTCTTCCTGTGCGCCATCTGGCCTGGCACCGCCGGTGATATTGATCCCCTGCCTGGTCTCATCGCCCCCCGCTGGCCTTCCCTGCAGCAAGCCGCCGATGCCTTCGCGGCTTTCATCAATACCACCCTGTCTCCGGCAGCCGCCAACCTGCCGACCCTCCTCCTGTTCACTCCGGAGACCAAAACCCGCGATCTTCCCGGCATCCTCGTTAGCGGGGGCATTCAGATCATCCCCGCTGGTCTGGAGATCTGCCTCAAACCCGCCCAGCTCGTTGCTTTCCTCACCGCCCAGCAGGCCGTCCCGCTTTCCCCTGACGAAACCCGCCACTGGCGCGCCGCCATCGTCCCCGAACTCAAAATCACCCCTCTCTTTTCCCGGCCCCGGGGTCCCCTGCCTTCCGTGCCCGCCACGCCGCTGCTTCTGGACTACGATCAGGAACGCTGTGCCCGCCTTGACCTTGACCCTGGCGAAGACGGCACGGCTGTGCTCCGCGATCCCGGCGTCCGTGTCGTTACCGGAGTGGCCGGTTGTGGAAAAACCCTGGTGCTGGTCCACCGCGCGGCCCTCCTCGCCCGTCATTTTCCCCAGGCCCGCATTCTTGTCATCACCCACAACCGCGCCCTCATCGCTGACATGGAGGCCCGGGGCGAACGCCTCGGCATCAATTCACGGGTGGACTGGATGACGTTCACTTCCTGGCTGCATAAAAATTACTCCGTAGCCCGCCAGGGCATCATCTCTCCACGGGAACGCAGCGCCTGGATCGAAACTCATCTCGCCGATCCAGCCTGCGCTTTGCTGACAAAACTTTCCGCCAGCTATGTCGTGGAGGAATTCGAATGGATTCTGGACCGTGCGCTGGGCGAGGACCTCAAGGCCTATCTGGCAGAACCCCGCGCCGGCCGCGGTCTGGCCCTGCGTGAAGAACAACGCCGCGCTCTTTTCCAACTCCTGACGCGATATCTGGTCCATCTTCACGCCCAGCATCTCAGCGATTGGAGTGAGTGCGCTTTCCGGGCCCTGTCCAGCCCTGGCCCTCTGCCGGGCCGTCCGGTCTATGACCACATTCTCATCGACGAAGCCCAATTTTTCGCACTGGTTTGGTTCGATCTCCTCCGCCGATCCCTCCGTCCTGGCACAGGCACGATCTTTCTCTGTGCGGATCCCACCCAGGGCTTCCTCCGCCGCCGCTCCTCGTGGGCCAAGCTGGGCTTCGATGTCAAAGGCCGCACCCACCGCCTGGAGCGCCCCTACCGCAACACCCGGGCCCTCCTTCAATTTGCCCAAACCTTCTACCGCCGCCGCCTTCCTGACGATGATGAGCCGCTCAACCTTCCTTCCCCGGAATGGCTGGGCACGCTGGAGCAGGGCCCCACCCCTCAGGTCGTCCGCCTGCGGGCCAATCAGGATCACTTCAGCGAACTGGAGAAATCCCTCCTCGCTCTCCAACAAAACGGCACCCCTCTCAGCGACGTCCTTATTCTCATTGCCGGCCAGGCAATAAAAGCTGATGCCATCGCCCTCAGCCTCGAACGATCCCTCGGTCCTGGTCGGGTCATCGATCTTAAAAAAGCTCCCCGTCTCAACAATCAGCCCGCCGCCGCCGGAGTCTGTCACGTCATGGCCGCCACCGGCTTGGAGCGTCCGATCGTCTTCCTTCTCGGAGCGGATGACCTCTTTTCCACCGAAGAGGACCCGCGCCTCAGCCCGGAGGAAAAGCGCGAAAAAGTGCGTGACCACACCCGCCTGATCTACGTCGCCCTGACCCGGGCAATGGAGCGCCTCATCATTTTCACGCGTGAAGAATCCCGCTGGATCCGCTGTGAGGAAGCCGCCGCCGCAGACTGCGGTTACACGACGAGACTACAGGTCAGCCAGGCTTGAGACCGGTGGGCATGGTGCCCCGGGAGTTGATTGATCCCTCATGCGGGGGTAACGGTTGTTGTGCAGCGGCTGTGCTTGTTGGAGTGAAGGAGGCCTGCAATGTTATCCAAAGAAACCAAATCCATGAACTCACCTCAATTTTTCAAGATGGATTCAAGAGAAGAGCCTGCCTCACCCAGCATGCTAATGGCCTGTGCTCCTCCGATACGTGAACCGGCTATTCTGGATCTGAACAGGATCGAGGAATACAAGGGGATCATTTACATCATGCTTCAAAGCAAAGGCCGGAAGTGGATGGATTTTGTCTCGCCTTGGGACTCTTCTGCTCCAGTGGTGTGTTCCCTGCGCGTCGTTCAAGCGCTGGCCGAAGCGGGCTTGACCGGCTATCGAGCCTACCCGGTCGAGTTTTTGAGTGATCCAGGAAAAAAATTGGAGTCTCCATGCCCCTATTACATGATTATCCCGACGGGGGCATGTTGCCGCAGCCGCACAAAATACTATCTCGGATCCCAGAGGGACCATCAGTATGTCTTTTTGGATGAATCCCCCGACGGACCACGGTTCCGGACGACAGCCGACTTCAAGGAGTCCATTTATTCAAAGCGGATCCCCCGGCCCGAGACCTGGGACGGGAGTGACTTCAATCGGGGGACCGCAAATCAGCCTGTGGGGGTTTATGGTATTGCCCTTTGTAGCCGGCGGGTCGTGGATCTGGCAGCGCGGGATAAGTGGACAAATGTCATGTTCCAGCCCGTGGACGCGATTGATAACTATGTGCCAAACCATTTGAAGGAACCTTGGCCCCCAGCCAGTTTTTATAGTGAGTTTGAACCGGGGTAGCTCAAAATACCTGAGCCATCCACCCATCCCACCATAACCGCCGCGCTCACCGCCAACTTCAAATACGACGCCGGTGCCATTTGCCTTCGGCTGTCTCCGCTGCGCTCCGGCTGTGGCCCGTCAGCGGCCTTTTCAGGTTCAGTTACGGAGTGCTGGATTTGGCAGGCGAGGCCGGAGCCGGGGATGGAACCGGCACTTCAAAAAAGCTGAGGAAGTCCTTTTTCAATTTCGCCTCATCCGTGGTGGTTTTTTCGATTCCCAACTGGGTCCTGGTGGGATCGCGGTCTCCCAGGGTGTCGAGCACGGACAAATCGATGACTTTGCCGGTGTGTCCTCCATAATAGCTCAGAATACCCCGGATGCCCACGGTGAGCCTTTTGGGCCGGGGCTCCGGCATGGAGGCGACCGCGAACTGGGCGGCGGTCCAAGCCCCTTCCAGCATGGTTTCCTTGGCGGCATCCTCAAACTTCCGGAGATCCGGGACATGAAGCAGGAAGAGCGCGGCATCGTCCTTTACCTTGCAGTAAGCGACGAAGTTTTTGACATCGATGCCTTTGGCAGCATTGCGGAAAATTCCCCGGGTGGTGCCTGAGGCCTGGGAGATGGCAGAATCCCGGTAGAGGGAAGACGTTTCCGCCATCAGCTGGGCCGCTTCCTTTTCAGCAGGCGTCGCCCCGTCGGAGGTGCCGGATTTGGACTGGATGACCTTCTCGGCGGCCGCCAACGCTTCCTCGGCGGGCGATTTGGGATGGGGCTTGTAGTTTTTCACGAACCGGACCAGATTAAAAGTCATCAGTGCCACCAGTCCACAAACCAAACAGGTCACATAGAAGCCAATGCCCCGCTTTTTGACAGGGGGCCTGGCCTGGCCCGGGGGGCGTCGGGAGGAAGGGAACTGGGCGGCGGGGCCGGATCGCGGCAAGGGGGGCGGAGCCGGCAACGGTGGAGGTTGGCCAGCGGATGGAAGGGGAGCCCCGGTGAGGATGTCCCACACCTGCCGGGCAGGCGTCCAATCTGTCAGGTCAGGATGCCAGACCAGGGTGTCCGGCGTCAGCGTGCCCTGTGAGATCAGATGACCGGCCTGGGATACTTCAAATGGCACATACTGATTGGCAGCATCAAGGAGGTTCCAGGTCATGATCAGGGGAGAAAT
>Ga0114967_10000975_pt1 | contig 24023 bp, 26 predicted proteins | sample M_130628_MF_Meta_FD_92639 | JGI IMG/M metagenome (GOLD analysis project Ga0114967, IMG submission 92639) | Freshwater microbial communities from Lake Montjoie, Canada to study carbon cycling - M_130628_MF_MetaG | ecosystem: Environmental > Aquatic > Freshwater > Lake | place: Lake Montjoie...
TGGGATGGTTGCTTTTAAGGTAAGATGAGATGAAGTAATTGCACCATCTTCTAAAGTAACAGTACATGTGGTTTCAAGTTCGGTTGCAGTAAAACCAGCGGCGTTTAATACAAAACTTAATTTCATGGTAAAGCACCCTGCATGTGCAGCGGCCACTAGCTCCTCTGGGTTAGTGCCTGTACCATCTTTAAAACGACTATCAAATGAATAGGGCGCTTTGCTAAGGAAATTACTTTGTGTGGTTAAATGGCCAGTACCTTCTTTACCTGTGCCGTTCCAAACTGCTGTTGCGTTACGTTCCATAATTAAAAAGTTCCCCCAAACCCATAAAGTGGCTTTATATTAGCGATTTGGGTTTATGATTTTATAAAAAAGCCCTTTTGTAATCAATTTCATTAAAGCCAATAATTAAACCATTTTTGTATTCAATTATAGGACGTTTTATTATACTGTTGTTTTCTTGCATTATTATTATGGCAGCGGATAAATTTTTTATAGTATCCTGTTCTTCTTTTGGCAACACTCTCCAACTTGTGCTGCGTTTATTAAAGAAACTATCCCAACCCACTTTAGTATCCCATTCTAATAATTTTTCTTTACTTATACCTTGTTGTTTATAATTGTGAAAAATAAAAATACTATTATTTTTCTTTAGCCATTCTATTGCTTTTTTTGTGGTATCGCAATTCGGTATTCCGTATAAAATTATTTCTTTCATGTAATTAAGGCAATCAATAATCGGGTAATATTGGTTTATTACTCATAATCTTTTCAATTTTTTCCATCACATCTGGCGTTAGTTTTTCTACTACTTCTATAGCTTTTAAATTAGCTAATAATTGTGTTTTTTTTGTAGCGCCTAAAATTGCTGTACTTACATTTGGGTTTTTAATACACCATGCAATGCTAATGGCAGCAGTAGTTTCGCCAAGTTTAGCAGCTAACTCAGTTAATTTTTTAACTTTTTTAACTTTATCGTCCATAACCCATCTATCTTTTAACCAATCAAAACCTTCTAAAGCAAAACGGCTGCCCTTTGGTATGCCATCATTATATTTACCGCTTAGTAAACCACTTGCTAGGGGACTCCAAATGGTGGTGCCCATACCCACTGTTCTAAAAATATCTAAATATTCTTTATCAAGCTTTTCTCTTTCAAACATATTGTATTGCGGCTGCTCCATAGTAGGGCCAATTAGTCTAAATTTTTCTGCAATACGATGAGCTTCCATAATTTCTACACCGCTCCACTCACTTGTACCCCAATACAATACTTTGCCTTGTTGTATTAAGTAATTCATTGCTAATACGGTTTCTTCTATAGGTGTGTTTTTATCAGGTCTATGGCAAAAATACATATCTAAATAATCAACGCCTAAGCGTTGCAAAGCTTCCTTACAAGCTTCTATTACATGTTTTCTGCTAAGTCCCAATTGGTTGGGCTTATTTTCTTTTCCACGCCAACCCCAAAATACTTTACTACTAACGGTGTATGATGTACGATCCCATTTTTTCTTTTTTAACACTCTGCCCATCATTTTTTCACTTTCGCCCAGCGCATACACTTCGGCATTATCAAAAAAGTTAATGCCTTTATCGTAGGCGATGCCCATTAATTCATCGGCAACTTTATCATTTATTTGTTTGCTAAAACTTACCCAGCTTCCAAATGATAGCACACTTACTTGTAAGCCAGATTTTCCGAGACGGCGATATTGCATTTTAGTTAAAAATTAAGATTAAAAAAAGAATATGAATGTACGAAAATATATGGCAGTATTTTTGGAAAAAAGTAACTTTAGGGTAAAATTAATACGCTGGAAAACTAGTGGTAGGCACTCTAAAATAACTATTGGTGGTATTCTTAAACCATTTGTCCGTAAAATTTTGATTTACTTCAAAGCCAATACTGTTTATAATTTCTTTCTTAGTTTTAATAACAGTGGGCTTATCGGTATAAAATTGATAAGTTGGCCTATTTCTATCCCAAAATAATTCATCCGTATAAAGCGTATCTCCATTTTTAAGGCCAATAAACCGTACACTATCTTTTAATAAAACTTTACTTTGGGTTTCATTGTACTTGCCATAATTAGCATCTAAAATGCTTTCAATAACACCTTGTTCGTTATAAAAATCAACATGTAATTTTTTAGGGAACTCAACAAAGGATACGGTGTCCTGCACTCGCAGCATTAAGGGAGCCTTAAGTTGTGCTTTGGTTGTTCCGCTTGTAGTATAATTTACGTTTACGTTTGTAGCTTCTTCTATAGCTAGGCTTTTGGTGGTAATGTTTTTAATATCGCCTTCGTTGTTTTCGCAACTGTATAAGCTAATTAGTAGTAATGCTAATAAAAGTATTGTAACACAATCCTGCCTACTTGAAGCAGGCAGGCAGGGATAATGCCTTGAAAATATAACGTTGGTATTATTCCCTTTTTTAATCATACTTACGTTTTCTAAACCAAAGCGAATTCATAGTAACGCCAACGCTTATACGCATTATATTTTCTCTTAAATTAGTTGAAGCATTTCCCCTATTGGCAACTTCTATACCTGTATTGAGCACTACAAAATCAAACGAATTATAGCTTAGGCGTTGTAAGGATGTTAACGGGAAGCCTGCACCAGCAGTAAATCCAAATTCTTTTCTGTTGGTTGATAGTTTTACATAATCTGGTCCGTAATAAAAACCAGCACGGTACTTAACAAAACTAAAATATTTTTTTGATGGAGTACCAACTTTTGCTGGATAGTATTGAGCACCAACTCTAAGTGTAAAACTATTTTGTAAAGCATCTGTTGCTCCATAAAATCTATACTTTTCCCAATTGGTTAGCTCCAAGTCTGCACCCACAAGTAAGTTTGTATTGGTGTAGGTAAAACCAACACCAATCGTTCCAGGTAATTCAAGTTTACCGGGTACTTCTTTTTGTTCAAACACACTATCTAATTGAAATGTAGTACCATTTCCATCTAAAGCGTATGTTTCTCTTAACACATCTTGCTTAGCACTTATACTTTGTTTTAAGTTGGCGTATGCCCCAAGGCGTAATGTACCTTTTTTAATTTCGGTGGTGTATTGTACACCAGCGTTTAAAAATAGGGCACCAAGTCTTGTATTGTTAGATGAGTTTGAACGATAGTAAGATACAGTATCATTAATAAAATCTAATTTTGTACTATAATTTTTACTACCAAACATATAACCTGTAGTTAAGCCAAAACTTACTTTTTTAATTCTGAAGCCAGTACCAACATAAAATTGATTGATACCTCCATTGCCTTCGAAAATAGTTTTTAAGCTATCTATATTGGTTAGCCGTTCGTTTTTTTCTATTTTGTAATTTATGTTACTTACTGGTTTTAAACCAAACGATAAGCCCCAAGACATATCTTTTTTCCTCATTTTTTCGGTAGAAATTGGAAAACCCATAGCCAAGTAAGAAATAAACGTATTGGTTGCCGAAAACTTATTGGCAGGGTTTTTAGTTTTTAATGTTCGGATGCCAATATCGCTTCCTATATCATACGTGGTTAATCCTAAGTTAGAAAAAGATGCAGGGTTTGTAAAATTTACACTAAAATTATCTGCAATACCTGCAGATATTCCACCCATACCACGTGTTAAGATATTATGATTTGGAGATATATCGCCTATGCCGTAACGGGAGTAAGGGGAGTTTTCTTGAGCGGTAAGGGTAAGTTGCATTGAAGATGCCACTAAAAGTACAAGTAAATATTTAGCCATTGTTAGTTTCGCTGAGTGCATATAAGCCTTTGAATAAAAAATTATAGTCGGCAAATATCTTGTTTTTAAGTCGAGTAGCAAAATAGCTGCAATATCCGCCGGTTAAAACCACGTTAAAGTTGCTATATTTTTCGGCATATGCATCTATAAACCCTTGTATTTCAAAGGATATACCAGCAAGCACACCACTTTGTAAATTAGTTTTAGTATCGTAACCAATTAATGGAAAATTCCATTCGGCCTTAACCTCAGGCAATTTTGCGGTAAAAACTTGCATGGCTTTAAAACGCATATCCATGCCAGGGGATATACTACCCCCAATAAATTGATGGTATTGATTAATAAAATTATACGTAATACACGTACCTAAACCAATTACTAAATTATTTTTGTTAGGAAAAAAGTGAACGGCTGCGGCGGCTAAAGCAAGTCTATCGGCACCAATTGTTTCGGGCTTGCCCACAGGGCTTGTAAAATTTGCTTTGGTAAGATGTGATAATTTATGAAATAGGCTATGCTCCTCTAAAAAGTTTTCTATGGCGGGGTTGTGACTAATTACAGAAGATAAAATTGTTTTTTGAGGTTGATGAATGGTGATGATAGGTTCAATGGTAGACAATGCATCATTTGGCAAAATAATTTCCTCTACAAATTCTGCATTATTAAAAACAGCGGCTTTTAATCGGGAGTTTCCAAAATCAAAACAAATAGTTTTCATGCTAATTATTTTATAACACTACGAGAATTTTAAGTACCACTAATGTAAAAAATTGTTTAAAAATATTGATTTATACTTTCTAAATAAGTTTATAATTTTTATACTCACCAATTCTATAGCCAGTAATATCCTCAATAAAATGGCTAAGCTTATGTTTTAGTTTCATGTTTTTAAATCTATTGATATGGGTATCAAATTCAAATGGCCAGTTTACTTTTTCAATTTGTGCTAGCATTGTTGTTGGATGAGTGCCAGTAAATAAATCTAATCTATCAATATTCATTTGATAATCAAATTCTAGCTTTTTTTCTTCTTCAGTAGCAGTATAAGTAGGGTTATTTATTTGATTAAAATACATAGCTTTTTGTTGCGATGTTTTTGGAGGCTTTACCCATCCATAATGATAAATATGGGCATCTACTTTTTTTACTTTTAACTTTTCTTCGTTGTTAAATCTAAAGCCTTGTGCATCTTTCCAGGAAATTATTTTTTTATTATTTCTAATAATTCTAATTTCATTTCTGTACCATCTACGCCCAGCGCCTACGTAATTATAATTACCATAAAAGTGTAAATAATTAAAAAGCAATCCATCAACTTTTGGGTTATGTAAATGGGTTTGCATCGCTTCTTTAATCTTGTCGTAATCTTTTTCGTGTAAGCATTCGTCGCCTTGTAGGTAAAACGCCCAATCGGCATCTGAGCTAATACCAGCAAGGGCCTTATTGGTTTCTGCGGATAATACTTGGCCACCTTGCCGTAAGGTTTCATCCCAAAGGGTATCAATAATTTTTATTTTTGGGTTATTAATAGATGTTATTAAATTTTTTGTTGCATCGCTACTATTACCTACTGCAATTACGTATTCATCAACCAAGGGCAATAAAGATAAAATAGACTCCACAACAGGGTACTCAAATTGAATAGCATTTTTTATAAAACTAAAGCCAGATATTTTCATTATAGTGTTTTATCTTTTTCAAACCTAACTTCTTTGTTATACAAATTCCCTTTTTTTACCAATTCTTTATTATACTTAAGGCGTTGCCACGCTTTAATAAAAAAGAAAACAAAAGGTGAATTGTATAACTTATTTTTAAAAGAAGAATTGCTTAAATAAAATTTTGTACAAGTTGTTTGTATGTAACGGCTTTTCAATTTTTTAGCATACGCATCAATAAATGGCTTTCTATATTTTTCCATATCTTTTAAATTGCCCCTACTTAAATGATTTACCATAAATGGGATTACGTAACTACTATATCCCAAAATGTCGGCAATAATACATAAGTCGGTTCCATAAAAATGAAAGCCACCGAAGTAACCCGAAATTGTTAATCTTTTTTCAGCATCAATAATTAATAAATTTTCATCTAACGAATTTACTTGGCATGGTAAATTTTCGGTCTTTTCAATTCGTCCAGAGGTATTGATGTACATAATTTCTTGATGGTATCCTTTTGCGCCAGCATTTCCGCAAATTGCCCATTTATCATCTTTTTGTGTTAATTTAAGTAAGCAGTTTTTTAAATGTTTAGCAGTATCTACACAGCGTACATCTTGATGAACAATTATAACATATTTTCCTTTGGCAGTATTTAAAAAATAGCGAATGGCTGAATAGGCATCATGCACATTCCCTTGGCTATTATCTACAATTAAATATTCACAATCGTCTTTAAAACCGCAATTGAAAAAACTTTGCTGCATTTCATTATACTCTTGCTTAGTAGTAACTAAAGTACAAATAGAAAAATATATGGTTGAAGAAGGGCTCATTAAAACCGATGTGTTTTTTTATTTTTTAGTGAAGATAGGATAGTATTAGCAACCTCTTTTACGGAAAGTAAAGGTTGCTTTTTTTTAGCTGAATTATATAATTGTAGCTTAGCTTTTTTTGCTTTATCTATTGTGGAAAAAAACATACTAAGTGATGTAAAAAAATAAAATTTACCCGTAATTAAGCTAAACAATACTTCTGGCACTAATTGCAAAAACCAAAGCCATAAATTAATACCCGATAAATGTATAAAATGCAAATACAATTTATTGCGATAGTAAATTGTATTTATCGCATTTTTTTTAGTTTTTATTTTTATTGATGTTGATACTTGGTGCCTGCAAAGGGCAAAATGTTCGTAATAACATTTATACCCAAGTCGCCAAGCTCTTAAACTTAAATCATAATCTTCTACATAAAATGGTGCATACAATTCATTAAAGCCACCTAGCTCTATTAATTTATTTTTATCTATTAAGGCATTAGCGCCAGATAAATACATACTATATACCCAATCATTTTGATTTGGGTTGGTTAAAATATAATTGCCTGTAGTCTTTATTTTTACACCATGAAAAGATGGATACTTTGCACCATCTTGCTGTAAATCATCATCCCAACCAATAATTTTACCCATTACGCCAAAGGTATCTGGTTTATCAAAATAGCGAAGTAGGGGCAAAAAGTAATCTTCGGTTAATTTAACATCGCTGTTTAATAATAATATATATTTAAATTTTGCTGCAAAAACTCCAGCATTGGCTGTTGGCGAAAATCCTTTATTGATCGGGCTTTCAATAATTTTTACTGTTGTAAAATTATGTTGTAAAAATGCAATTGAATTATCGGTACTACAATCGTCGCTTACAATAACTTCATACGCTAATTTAGTTTTTTGTAATGCGATAAATGCGGCAGGTAAAATTAACGGCAATAAATGTTGGCCATTATAATTAGGAATAATTACAGAAATACCTAAAGTACTCAATATTTAATAATTTTATTTTCAAAAGTAGATGAAATGTAGTGAAAAATAAATTTTACTAAACCATAAAATATGCTGTAACTATGCTATTTTGCAATTATGTGGCAGCAATTAAAACAAGGTATAGTAAGCGGCGATATAAAAGCATTGGCACGTAGTATTTCTTTGGTAGAGAATGAAGTTGGCGGATATGAAGAATTGCTAGAATCCTTACCAACATCTACCACTCCAATAATTGGCATAACCGGACCACCAGGAGCAGGAAAAAGTACTTTGGTAGATGTTTTAATTGGTGCCTTAATTGCACAAAATAAAAAAGTAGCGGTAGTTTGTGTTGACCCTTCGTCTCCCTTTAACTTAGGCGCATTGCTTGGTGATAGAATACGCCTAAGTGAATGGTATAGCAACCCAAATGTGTTTATTCGTTCGTTGGCTACTAGAGGCTCGTTAGGAGGGTTAAATCCTAAAATAATTGAAATATGCGATGTGCTTAAAGCTAGTATTTTTGATTACATCATTGTTGAAACTGTTGGCGTAGGACAAAGCGAAATAGAAATTGTAGGGCTGGCTGATTGTACTGTTGTGGTTTTAGTACCAGAAGCTGGAGACGAAATACAAACCATGAAGGCCGGACTTATGGAAATTGCCAATGTATTTGTAGTTAACAAAGCCGATAGGCCTGAAGCTAATGCATTTATAAATAATTTACGCCTAATGTTGGCACCTGCTTTTAGAAATCAACCTAACGAATTGCCTATAATAAAAACAATAGCATCGCAAAAAGAGGGAATACCGATTTTATTATCTGCCATTGAAACATCTTTGCAATTTAATACCAACAAAGAAAAACGGAATTTTTTATTGGCGTCAAAAGCTTACCAGCTTATCCAAAAAATAAAAATGAAAAGTATAGATAAAAAAATACTTTTAGAACAAATAGAAATACAACCAGACGGTTTTAATATGTATCAATTTATAAAAAATTATAACACTCAATAATGGAAAATAACAATTTACCTAAACTTGCACAACCTAACCCTGTAATGGTAAAAGTAGAGCCTAGCAAAATTTATGCTTGGTGTACTTGTGGCTTTAGTGAAAAATCGCCTTTTTTCGATGGAACTCATAATAAGTTATCATTGTAAAAAATACAGTTTTCACCTTTTGCTTCAAAAGAAAAATTATATTTACTTACTGCACTAAACACTGCTTTAGAGCAGCCTTTTAAAAATCTGTCGTGAGTTTCTACATTTAAAATTTTTACATTAGGCAGCCAACTATCGTAGTTGTTTGTAAATATTTCTTTTTCGGAAGTTTCTACATCCAATTTTAAAACATCTATTTGAGTAAGATTATATTCGTTTACAATACTTTCAATACTTACACTTTTAAAGCCTTGTGTAGTATCTGTAGTTTCAGCTACAATAAATGAATTGCTACTTGCCGATGGATTAGTAATTATTAAATTAATATTTTTACTCCAAACTCCTGCCTGTATTGCAATTACATTTTTGTAAGGAGCAACATTTGCTTTTAATATTTCAAAATTTTCGGCATCTGGCTCTATTGTTATAATTTTTGCAGTAGGATATTTGCTTGCAAAATAACAGGCTGTAAAGCCTACATTTCCTCCGCCATCAATAATACAAGTAGGTGTAAAACTTGGCGGCAAGGCATATATTTCATTGACAAAAACTTCTTTAAAAGTAAGTTTATCCTCAGCGTTATTTCTACAACTTACGGGGTGCTTAATACCATTTACTTTTAGGTTTTTAAATTTTTTTGTTTTAAATCGCAAGTATAAATGAAGGCCATTGCTAAAGCCTAATTTTTCTTTAAATAAAAAAAATTTTGAAAACATATAAAATTTTTTAAACCTGTTAATTTTCTTTATTATTCTTCCACCACCTGTAACCAATAAAACCTGCTACAGCAAAGGGAGTAAGCATTAAGTAAATAATTGCACTGTTTAAGGCTTTGGCAGGCTTTTCGCCAAGTTGAGATGCACTTTTTGTACATACAGAGCATTGAGCAAAACTATTAATTGAGCTAATCATTAAAAAGATTACTAATAAAATGAGTATTACTTTTGCTTTTTTCATTATGTTGTAAAATTACTAAACAATTTACGTATGTGGTTAGTTTAAAATTTTAGCAGTTTATTAAATATTCTAGTTTTATTTTTGTGGTAAGATGAAAAGACTTAAAATTTTAGGGGTATTTATGAGCATGGTTACATTAGTTTGTGCACAACCAAAAACTGCCGATGAAAATTATGCTGTGGGCTTAAAGTTGGTTAAAGAAGAAAAACTTAAAGAATCGTTGCCCTTTTTTAATAAAGCCATTACATTAAACCCTAAGCATGTTAACGCCTTTACACAAGCAGGGTTAATTTTTGTACGGTTGCAAAACCAAACCGATGCACTGACCTGTTTAAAAACCGCAGTTAAATTAAAGAAAAATAATACCATTGCTTTTAACGGCTTAGGCATTTTATATAAAAATGTAATTGGCAAAGCTGATAGTGCTTTATTTTATTTTAAAAAAATTACTTTATATAAGGCAGATACTACTACAGAGGCTTGTTATAATATTGGCTGGGGTTATAATGCTCTAGAAAAATACGATAGTGCTATTGTGTATTTAAAAAAGGCATTAGATATAAATAATAATTTTAAAACTGTGTATACAGAAATTTCTTACTCCTATTATAAGTTAAAAAAACTTCAAGAATGTTTAAATTATTTTAAAAGTAGATTAGCAATTTCTTTAGTAGATGTAAACCTTTACTACATAGGTTTAATGAACAGTGAATTGGGTAATAAGGAGGAGGCTATGAAATACTATGAACAACTAAAAATAATCAATGAAAAAAGTGCAGCAAGTTTGTTGAAAAAGATTGAAAATAAAAAGAGCTAACATTTTTGTTAGCTCTTTTCTATACTTATATAAAAGGTTTAAATCGCTTCGGCTTTCATATTTTTAGAGACTCTATTGCGTTCATTTTCGTCTAAAATTACTTTACGCATACGAATACTTTTTGGCGTTACTTCTATACATTCATCTTGCTGAATGTATTCCATACATTCCTCTAACGTCATTAATATTTTTGGAGCCGCTTTACTAGCATCATCGCTACCACTTGCTCTATGGTTGGTTAATTTTTTAGGCTCTGTTGCATTTACATTTAAATCGCCTGGCTTAATATGTTCAGCAATAATTTGACCTGCATAAACCTCATCTCCTGGATCAACAAAAAATCGTCCTCTATCTTGTAATTTATCAATTGAGTAACCCGTTGTTTTTTCAGTATTTTTAGATAGTAATACGCCATTATTACGACCCGGTATTACCCCTTTCCATGGCCTATATTCTAGTAAACGATGTGCCATAACAGCCTCGCCGGCAGTGCCTGTAAGCATGGTACTGCGTAAACCAATTAATCCTCTAGAAGGTATTTCAAATTCAAGATGTTGCATCTCTCCTTTGCTTTCCATAATAGTCATTTCGCCTTTACGTTGTGTAACCAAATCAATTACTTTACCGCTAAATTCAGCTGGTACATCTACTACTAAATTTTCATAAGGCTCACATTTTTTACCGTCAATTTCTTTAACTAATACTTGAGGGTTACCAACAGTTAATTCAAACCCTTCTCTACGCATGGTTTCTATTAAGATACCTAAGTGTAAAATGCCTCTACCAAATACTAAAAAACTATCAGCACCATCTGTATCTTCTACTCTTAGGGCTAAGTTTTTTTCGGTTTCTTTCATTAATCTATCTCTTAAATGGCGGCTTGTAACAAACTTACCTTCTCTACCAAAAAATGGAGAGTTATTAATGCTAAACATCATACTCATGGTAGGCTCATCCACACTAATTACAGGTAACGCTTCTGGGGTTTCAACATCGCAAATTGTATCGCCAATGTTAAAACTTTCTAAGCCTACAACTGCACAAATATCTCCTGCAAAAACCTCGGTAGCTTTCTTTTTACCTAATGCTTCAAATGTATACAGTTCTCTTACTTTACTTTTTACTTGTTTACCATCGGCTTGAATCATTACAATATTCTGCCCTTCTTTAACGCTTCCACGGGCAACTTTTCCAATAGCTATTCTGCCTAAAAATGCAGAATAATCTAATGAAGTAATTTGCATTTGAGTAGCGCCTTCGTTTATTTTTGGCTCTGGCACAAACTCTAAAATAGCATCCATCAACGGTACAATATTGTCGGTAGGTGTTATAGATGTGTTCATCCAACCTTGTTTACTGCTACCGTATATGGTAGGAAAATCTAATTGCTCCTCAGTAGCATCAAGGTTAAAGAATAGTTCAAAAACTGCATCATGTACTTCATCTGGCCTGCAATTTTCTTTATCAACTTTATTTATAACAACAATTGGTTTTAAACCTAATTGTAAAGCTTTTTGTAATACAAAACGGGTTTGAGGCATTGGTCCTTCAAAAGCATCTACCAATAATAATACACCATCAGCCATTTTAAGTACACGTTCTACCTCGCCACCAAAATCACTATGCCCTGGGGTGTCAATTACATTAATTTTAACGTCCTTGTAGGTAACGGATACATTTTTACTAAAAATGGTAATTCCTCTTTCTCTTTCTAAATCGTTGTTATCCATTATTAAATCACCCGTTTCTTGGTTATCTCTAAAAATGTTGGTACTATGCAAAATCTTATCTACCAAGGTTGTTTTTCCATGATCTACGTGGGCAATAATAGCGATGTTTCTGATATTCATTGTATTAAAATTGAGGTAAAGTATTGATAACCAATATAGTTAAATACACTACCTTGTTTTTTTGAGGTGCAAAGGTATGTTAAAAGGGTGGGTTATCAAGGTTAAATAAGAATTAAAAAATAGGGCGGATAACGTTAATAAAAAAGCAAAAACCTCAGTATTTCTACTGAGGTTTTAGTGGTGTGGGCCGGGTTTGAACCGGCGACACATGGATTTTCAGTCCATTGCTCTACCAACTGAGCTACCGCACCTTTCCCATTTGGGGTTGCAAAAATAAGGGGATTACCCCAAAATATTAAATAATTACCCTAAAAAACTTATTTAATTACCATAAACGGATAAGAACTTAATACGCATAAGTTTTAATTGCTCCCAATTATAACCACTATCTATTAGCTCTTCTTGGGCAACTTGTAGGCTGCTTGTTTCACAATTTTTAAAATACTCTAGTATTTCTTCTTGGTCGTATTCATCTACCATTTCGTTAATGGCATAGTCTAAACTTAGCTTTGTGCCGCTAGCAACTATTGTCTCCATTTCTTCTAAAAGCTCATTAATAGCTAAATCTCTTGTTTTGGCAATAGTTTCTAGTGGTATTTTTTTATCTACATTTTGTATAATAAAAATTTTATTATTATTTCTATTCGCAACTGTTTTCATTACAAAATCATCAGGCCGTAGAATGTCATTCTCTTCAACATATTTTGTAATTAGCTCTATAAAAGGTTTGCCATAACGTAATGCCTTCCCTTTGCTTACCCCGCTTATTTTTTCTAGTTCGGCAATAGTTGTGGGGTACATAGCTGCCATGTCTTCTAAACTACTCTCTAAAAATATTACAAAGGGTGGAAGGCTTTTTTCTTTTGCTACTTTTTTTCGTAACTCTTTTAATAATTCCATTAAGCGTTCATCGACACCAGCTGTGGCAGCATCAGCAGCTTCGCTTTCTTCGTCATCAGCATTTGCATCCTCAAATAAATTATTTAAAACTATTTTAAAAGAGGTTGATTTTTTTAAAAATGCATCGCCCAGTTTGGTAAACTTTAATAAGCCATATTCTACAATATCTTTTTCAATTAAACCGCTTAATAACATTTGGCGTATAAGGCTGTTCCAAAAATGAGGATCTTTATCATTGCCTTGTGCAAACATATCCAACTCATCGTGCCTATACATTTTTACAGCTGTATTTGCTTTGCCCATTATTACATTCGTAACATGGTCAATGGTAAAACCTTCTTTTACTCCTTTAATAGTTTTTAATACAATTAAAGCTTCGTCTTTTGCTTCTACTTTTTCTTTGGGATTTAAACAATTATCACAATGGCCACAACTATTTTTATCATCATATTTTTCTCCAAAATAATGAAGTAATGTTGTGCGTCGGCACACACTACTTTCGGCATAACTAACGGTTTCGTTTATAAGTTGTGCCCCTATTTCTCTTTCGGTTAGTGGTTTATCTCTCATTAAATGCTCTAGCTTAGCAACATCTTTATGAGAGTAATATAAAATACATTTCCCTTCCATTCCATCTCTTCCACCACGGCCAGTTTCTTGATAATAATTTTCGATAGATTTTGGTATGTTATAATGTATAACAAAACGAACATCTGGCTTATCAATACCCATCCCAAATGCAATAGTAGCAACAATTACATCTACATCTTCATTTAAAAACTCATCCTGTCGTTGGGCTCTAAGTTTAGCATCTAACCCGGCATGATACGCTACAGCTTTAATACCATTTGCCATTAGCATTTGCGCTAATTCTTCGGTAGTTTTTCTATTTAAGGTATAGATAATACCACTTTTATTTTTATGAAGTTGAATAAACCGAACAATACTTTTATCGGTTTGGCCCTTATTTATTTTAGGTTGAATTTCGTAATATAAATTAGGCCGATTAAAGCTGCTGATAAAAACATTAGGTGTACGTAAGCCTAAATTTTTTAAAATATCACTCTGTACTTTTGGTGTAGCAGTTGCAGTAAGTGCAATTACAGGTACGGCCTCATTAATCATGTCCATCATTTCTCGTAAGCGGCGATATTCTGGTCTAAAATCATGCCCCCATTCGCTAATACAATGGGCTTCGTCTACAGCAAAAAAAGAAATTGTTAATGTTTTAAAAAACTCAATATTTTCTTCTTTAGTTAAGGTTTCTGGTGCTACATAAAGCATTTTTGTTTTGCCACTTACCAAATCATCCTTTACTATTTTTTGTTGTCCTTTATTTAACGTGCTATTTAAAAAATGTGCTACATCGTCTTTATCGCTATAGCCTCTTACCAAATCAACTTGGTTTTTCATTAATGCAATAAGTGGAGATACTACAATGGCAACACCCTCTAAAATTAATGCAGGTAATTGGTAACAGAGGCTTTTACCACCACCTGTAGGCATAATTACAAAAGTATCTTTACCGCTTAATAGACTAGTAATAATTTCCTCTTGAGGGTATTTAAATCCTTCAAATCCAAAATGCTCTTGTAGTTTTTGATTTAAATTATAGTTTACCAATGCAGATTTAGGCACAGGTGATGCTTTTTTTGTTGCCGGTTTTTTAGTAGCCATAATAATTCATCTACACCTTTTACAAGTTCAGTTAATTTTTAATAATGTTAAAAGGACAGTGAAGTTAGTTGAATATCTTTGCAAAAAAAAGTACTAACTATTTGTATACTGCAATTATAACAAATACACTTTAAGCAATAAGATAAGAAAAAAAAGGGGATGCTAAGTTTATTTTTATAATAATGAGGTATAAACAAAGTATTTTTGCCAAGAATAAATTTGGAGTTAGAACCTAGCCATATGGATAAATCGTTACTTAAAACAATTGCACAGCGTACTATAGAAATAGAGGCTAAATCAATTGCAGAAATGACTACATTTATAAATGATGACTTTATAAATGCCGTTGAATTAATTGGTAAAACAACGGGGAGGCTTATTGTTAGTGGTATTGGCAAAAGCGCCATAGTTGCTCAAAAAATTGTTGCTACACTTAATAGTACGGGTACGGCAAGTATTTTTATGCATGCCGCAGATGCTATACACGGCGATTTGGGAATGATACAACCTAACGATATTGTATTAGTTATTAGTAAAAGCGGCGATAGCTCAGAAATTAAAGTATTAGTACCGTTAATTAATAATTTTGGCAATATATTAATAGGAATGGTGGGTAATTTGGAAAGTTTTTTAGCCTTAAATAGTACACTTGTTTTAAATACAACGGTGCAACAAGAGGCTTGCCCAAACAACCTTGCACCTACTAGTAGCACTACAGCACAAATGGTTATGGGAGATGCGTTGGCTGTATGTTTAATGGAAATGAAAGGATTTAAAAGTAACGATTTTGCAAAATACCATCCTGGTGGAATATTAGGTAAAAAATTGTATTTACGAGTTGCAGACTTAGCTAACAAAAACGAAAAGCCCGCTGTATTGCCTACTGCAACTATTAAAGAAGTAATTGTAGAAATGACAAACAAAAGGTTAGGTACAACAGTAGTAGTAAGTAACGATAACAAAGTACTTGGAATAATTACCGATGGAGATTTACGTAGAATGTTAGAAAGAGAAAACGATTTTACCAATATTATAGCTGAAAATATAATGACAGCTAATCCCCAAAAAATTACGGAAAATAGCCTAGCTACCGAAGCTATGCAAATATTGCAGCAACAAAATATTACCCAATTAGTTGTGGAAGATGATGGTAAATATTTTGGGATAATACATTTACATGATTTGATTGGCGAAGGAATAATTTAATAAAGAAAAATGAATAAAAATAATTATGTTGCCATAATGGCTGGAGGTATTGGAAGCCGCTTTTGGCCAATGAGTAGAACAAATTATCCTAAACAATTTCTAGATATATTAAATATAGGTAGAACATTAATACAATCTACCTACGACAGATTTGCAAAATTTATTCCTAAAGAAAATATTTATGTAGTAACATTTGAAGATTATGCAGATATTGTTGCAGAACAATTACCCGAGCTTAGTAAAGCAAATATTCTTTGTGAGCCATCTCGTAAAAATACAGCCCCTTGCATTGCCTATGTTTCGTATAAAATACACTTACTGAATGCTAACGCTAATTTAATTTGTGCCCCCTCTGATCATTTAATTACTGATGACAATGCTTTTATTAAAATATGTAATGAAGCACTAAAGTTTACGGCTCATATAAAAGGATTATTAACGTTGGGTATAAAACCTACACACCCTAATACCGGCTATGGCTATATTCAATACGAACCATTAGCTGTTGGCGAAAATATTTATAAAGTAAAAACATTTACCGAAAAACCTACAGTAGAAATAGCAAAAGCGTTTATTGCTAGCGGAGATTTTTTATGGAATGCAGGTATTTTTGTATGGCAAGTAAAAAATATTATTAAGGCCTTTGAAAAATTACTACCAGAAATACATGAAGTATTTGATGCTGAATTAAATAATTTTAATATCGATGCTGAAAAAGAAGCTATTGAACGAATTTACCCTTTATGTGTAAATATTTCTATCGATTATGGCATTATGGAAAAAGCAGATAATGTGTACATTATGCCATCAAGCTTTGGCTGGAGTGATTTGGGGACTTGGGCAAGTGCCTTCCAAAATTTAGAAAAAGACTATTTTGAAAATGCTGTTGTTGGTGATAACGTAATGATTATTGATGCTACTAATAATTTAGTACATGCCAGCAATAAAAAATTAATTTTATTGCAAGGTTTAAATGACTATGTAGTTGTTGATACAAAAGATGTATTACTAATTTGTAAAAAAGATAAAGAGCAAGAAATAAAAGAATATGTTGCAGAAGTAAAACGTAATAAAGGTGATAAGTTTTTATAAGTTTTTTGATATTGTTTTAAATTAAGTTACCATATAAACAAAAATTTTCATTTCTACGATAGGGAAAATCTGTTTTTAAGTGTACTATCTTTTTAGATTTCTCCTATGGTTGAAATTACAGAATAAAATGCAACCCACTATACAAAGTAAACTACCCAATGTTGGCACTACTATTTTTACAGTAATGAGTACATTGGCTGTGCAGTACAATGCAATAAACCTTGGACAAGGCTTCCCCGATTATGAAATGAGTAGCGAATTAACCAATTTGGTAAATGAGGCTATGCAAAAGGGGAATAATCAGTATGTACACATGAATGGCTTGCCTTTATTGCGCCAACGCCTAGCCGAAAAAGTACAAGATCTTTATACAACAAAAATAAATGCCGAAACCGATATTACTATTACACCTGGCGGCACGTATGCATTGTATACTGCCTTAACAACCATTATACAACCTGGCGACGAAGTAATTGTTTTTGAACCTGCTTACGATTGTTATATTCCTACTATTGAGCTTAATGGAGGTGTGCCTATTTTAATAGCGCTAACACACCCAACGTATGCTATAGATTGGGATTTAGTAAAACAAAAAATTACGAACAAAACAAAAGCTATAATAATTAACAGCCCACATAACCCAACAGGTAGTGTGCTTAGCGCTGCTGATATTATACAACTACAAAATATTGTAAGCAATACTGGTATTTTTATTATTAGCGATGAAGTGTATGAGCATTTAATATTTGATGGCAAACAACATGAAAGCATTTTAAAATACCCCGATTTATTGGAAAGAGCTTTTGTATGTTTTTCGTTTGGAAAAGTTTACCACTGCACCGGATGGAAAATGGGTTATTGCATTGCTCCAGAAAATTTAATGAAAGAATTTAGAAAAGTTCATCAGTTTAATTGCTTTACGTGTAATAGCCCTGTACAAGTTGCTTTAGCCGAATTTTTAAAACAAAAAGAAAACTACTTACAGCTTGGAAATTTTTTGCAACAAAAAAGAGATTACTTCTTTGATTTGATGAAGCAAACAAAATTTACACCCATTCCATCTTTTGGAAGTTACTTTCAGTTATATAGCTATGTTAATATTAGCAACGAAAGTGAAAAAATTTTTGCCATTCGTTTAACCAAGGAGTATGGCGTAGCTACCATACCTACATCGGCGTTTTACAAAAATGAAATAGATAATAAAACGCTGCGTTTTTGTTTTACTAAAAAAGAAGAAACGTTGGAGAGGGCGGTGGAGAGATTGGCGAAGGTTTAATGCATAAGTTTTCATATAAATAAAGGTTGATAGATTTATAGCCTTTGATTTATAAATGTTAAACTTTACAAATTATAATTTCTCGTAAATACCTCTCAATTTCTTTTTTGTCATTATCTTCTCCCAATCTTTTCCTAATGCATTTTCCCAAAGTGGTTTCATGCCCATTGATACATCCATCATTTTATTAAAGTCATCATCTGATAAATTGGCACAAATGCCTTTCGGTATTTCAATATTATTTTTTTCTACCATCAATTTAAATTCTTTAACTCCTTCAGGATAATACTCGTCTAAATGATTCATTACAATACAATTTCCAATGCCATGTTTTGTACCCAATAAATAACTAAGGCCATAACTTACTGCATGTGCTACGCCTACTTGGCTATAGGCAATACTCATACCGCCAGCATAACTAGCCATCATTAATTTATCATCACACTCTTCATCCCAAGTCGTTTTATTTATAAAAACCTCTCGGCATAGCTCCAAAGCTTTTTCGCCATAGCTTTTACTAAACTCATTTAAGTAAGTACCTGTAAGGCTTTCAATACAATGAATGTAACAATCCATACCTGTATAAAAACGTTGATTGGCTGGTGCATCTTTCGTTAACTCTGGGTCAAGCACTATTTGATCAAAGGGTGTAAAATCGCTATTCATCCCCAATTTTTTTGTTGGCCCAGTAAGTACTGTTGTACGGCTAACCTCGGCACCTGTACCGCTTAAGGTAGGAATGCCCACTTTATAAACACCTGATTTTTTTACCAAATCCCAGCCTTGATAATCGGCACTACTTCCTTCATTATTCATCATTAATGAAACGGCTTTTGCTAAATCCATAGCACTGCCGCCACCAATACCAATTACACCACTTACGGTGCCAAACTCTTCTTTTAAATCGTTGGCTAATTTATCTACATACGTTGTTTTAGGTTCGTAAGTAACATCTACAAAAATTAATTTGTCGTTGCCTTGCAATGGAATTTTATTGGCAAGAGGTTTATCTTCAAAATAATGATCTACTAAAAAAATTATAGGTGCATTGGTTTTACGATGTGGTTTTATTATTTCATTTAACTGATTAAAACTACCACGGCCATAAACTACATAGCCAACCATTTTAAAATTTCTAAACTGCATATATTTATTATTTAAGACACTAATGCTTCGCCATGCTCAGTATGCAAATTTACATTAATAATTTACCTATGGCAAAACAGTTGCCACAGAAATACGGAAAACGAAATAAATCTCTGCGTTATTAGCGTAATCGGCGGGCCAATTATTTTAACAATTGAATAGCCTTTTCCAAATCCTCAGGTGTATCAATTTCTACACCCATATATTCAGTAATAACCATTTTTAATGGAACACCATTTTCTATGTAGCGAAGGCACTCAATTTTTTCGGCAGCTTCTAAAGGGGTCATTTGCCAGTTACTAAAATTTAACAACGCTTGCTTACGAAAAGCATATACACCAATATGCTCATAGTAAATTGGCGAAGCCGTTTTATCTCTGTGGTAAGGAATTGGGCTGCGGCTAAATAGTAAAGAGTTCATGTTTTTATCAACCGCTACTTTTACATAATTAGGGTCGACAATGTATTGTTTCTCGGTAAGTATTTGCATTAAAGAAGCTACTTGCACATTATCATCTTCAAAAACTTGTAATAATTTTTGTAACGGCTCTTTTTGCACAAAAGGTTCGTCGCCTTGAACGTTTACAACAATATCTACAACCATATCGGCAATAGCTTCTGCAATTCTATCGCTACCGCTTTCATGCTCCTTGATGCTCATTTTGGCTTTGCCCCCATTGGTTACAATTTCGTTGTAAATAATTTCACTGTCAGTTACTACTACCACTTCGTCAAATAGCCCAGTATTAACTGTATTATCGTACGTATGCCTAATTACGGTTTTGTTGCCCAATTGCTGCATAAGCTTTGCCGGAAAACGAGTAGCTGCATAACGGGCAGGTATAAATGCTATTTTTTTTATTGTCACAGATTTCACAAATTTACACAGATGAATTATTACTTTTCTTTTTTTTAAACGGATATAACATTAATTCCTTCATATTTTCGTCTTTTTCATTCGGGTAATATCTATCTAAACCATAAATAATATCTTTTTTATCTAACTTCATAAATGTACCTAACAATCTATCCCAAATACTAAAAATGGCTCCGTAATTACTATCGGTAAAAGGTTGTTTGTAATGATGATGAACTTTGTGCATAGCTGGCGATACTAAAAAGTAACTTAAAAAACTATCTAACTTTTTTGGTAAATTAATATTTGCATGTGTAAAGGCTGTAGCCAAAATAATTAAGGTTTGAAACATCATTACTGCATACATGGGTGCACCGCTTACCAATATGCCCATAAAAAAGAAAAGCCCACGTACCATACTTTCGCCTGGGTGATGACGTAAACCACTGGTAACATCTACATTATTATCGGCATGGTGTATAACATGAAAATGCCAAAGAAAAGGAATTTTATGCTCGGTAATATGCACCAGCCAACCACCAAAAAAATCTAATGCCAAAATACTAATTACGATTGTTGTAATTGTGCCAGCGTTTGTCCAATATATAATACCAAAATTAGTGGCCTTGCACCAATCGCTTAGTAAAATAATTATATAAGCTAAAAAAGTGTGTATGATTAAATGAATTAATGTAAAACCAATATTTACTGCGGCATGGGTGTTTTTATTTTTTTTATACTGCATGGGTAAAAAAGGAATTGCCCCTTCAATAATCCAAAAAATAAGCATACCACCAATTAAAAAACTAAACCTTAGTAAAGGATGTTTTTCAAGTGAGGAAAAAAAGGTAATAATGGTATCCATAGCACTTTAATTTTCTTGTTGAATGGGTAAGTCGTTTAATAGGCTTTTACAATTTTGGCAACGATATTTTTTACTGTATAAAGTTGATTGGCCATATAAAATTTTATTTTTTAACACTCCCCAAAACGTTGTTGGTGCATCTACTTTTTCCTCTACAATTAAATTATTAGTATGACAAAAATTACAGGTATACTCTTTTAAATAGTTGTTTTCTGCTTCTTTAACTATAGTAGGTGCTTTTTCAAACTCATTAATAGCAACCATTAATTTAATACCACCCACTGCAGGGTTTAGTAAAGGGTCTATGGTAACAACATACTCATCTTTTAAATGGCACTCTATATTATTTTCTTTTAGTAAGCCTAAAGCCATATTGGCTAAAACATAATTATCGTAAGCAGCTAATAGTTTAAACTCCATTTTTTTATTTTGCTAATTTTTTATCTACGCCTCTGTGGTTAAATTCTATCTTCCAAAATCATTACCATACTCTTCTGCATATTTTTCATACTTCTTTATCAACGCAATATTCTTTTTTTCTATTTCGGTTAAATCATTTTTAATATCAACTGAGTTGGGTATGTACCAATCTTTATCTTCAAATTGTTCTCTTAAATGTTTCTTTTTAAAACAGTAACCATGCCTTGCAAAAATTTCGTTACGCATTATTTCCAAGTCCTCCTTCATAACATTGGATACATCATCTTCTTTTAAAAGTCGTTTACTGGCTTGTGGGTATTGCCCAACGTCTACCAAATACTTAAATGTATTACGAGTTAATGAAAAATCTTTTGCTCCGACATTGTCTGCTTCTTTAAAAGGTTTCCAATTTCCTTTTATTGCGTTTCCATTTTTTTTATCAAAGCTTATTACAAATGTACCATCGTACTTATTATCTCCAGGCTCTTTAGCATTTATGGTGTAAATATCGTTTGCTAAAGTAGCTAAACCACTAAAAGGCCTATCATTTCCACCAACTACACTTCTGCCTTCAACAGTATCGCCAATAACTTTTGTAATTAAAAGTGTAATTTTATTGTCTCCAAATGGTCCAACATACGAGCCTAATAAAGGCGAATTAACAATTGTTTGTGCTACCGTTGGCGGTTCACTTTTTTCTTCTGTACTTTTATTGTTTGAATTGCATGCTATTATGTTAACAATAATTAAACCTACTATGCAAATTTTTTTCATTACTAAAAGTTTATTTATTTGTAAAATACAACTAATTTAATGGCTTACAAAAACATAATTTCAATAGTAGCAATAGTGCTTTTAGCTTTTTTTTCTTTTTTAATGTTGCGTATTATGTTTATATATATACCCATTAAAAACGATGTGGGTTTTTTGCAATTAAAGCAAGGTTATATTGATATTACAGAGTGGCGAATTGCCTTTTTTATTCATGTTTTTACTAGTATTTTAGCATTGTTAGCTGGTTTTTCTCAATTTAATAAATCAATTTTAAAGGGTCACCCAAAACTGCATAGAAGTTCAGGGTACGTTTATATTGTTAATATTTTACTGGTTACTGGGCCAGCAAGTTTGCTAATGAGCTTTTATGCCAATGGAGGGTTGGGAAGCCAAGTAGGGTTTGTGTTATTAGCAGTTTTGTGGATATATTTTACCGCTAGGGCATTGTACGAAGCTGTAAAAAAACGGTTTAAGGCACACCGTATTTATATGATACGGAGTTTTGCTTTAACCCTTAGTGCAATTACGCTACGTTGCTGGAAAGTGTTTTTTGCCAATTTTACAGATATACCGCCAATGGATAGATATCGCCTAATTGCTTGGCTTGGTTGGACCCTTAATCTTTTGATTGCTGAATGGTATATATATAAATTTGTTGTACAACGTAATAAAAATATTTTGTAAATTTGTTCTATGGAATTCGATAAAATTTATAACAAAGGGCAGGCCCAGTTATTTAAAAATAATTATTTAGAATACCTTACCAAAACTCATCCTTTAGTTATTTGGGGATTGTATTTACCTATACTTATTTTACTGCCTATTTACGCCTTTAATTATATAGGCTTTAGCGGATTAAATATTTTTTTACTTTTTTTAGGCGGAATATTTTTCTGGAGCTTATTTGAATATTTAATGCATCGTTTTGTTTTTCATTATGTAGCACATACTGATAGGGGGAAAAGAATAAATTACGTATTACATGGTAACCATCATGAATACCCACGAGATAAGGAAAGATTATTTATGCCAGCTGCACCAAGTTTAATTATTTCATCTACTTTATTCTTTTTATTTTGGTTGGTATTGGATAAAAATATTTTCGCTTTTTTCCCAGGCTTTATTTTAGGGTATTTAATTTATGGAAGCATGCATTATGCAATACATGCTTGGAACCCTCCATTTAAATGGATGAAAGGGTTATGGCGTAATCATCACTTACATCATTATAAACATGACCACAAAGCTTTTGGAGTAAGTAGCACTTTGTGGGATCATGTATTTGGCACTATGTTCGATTTAAAAAACGAAAAAGAGGATAAAGAAAAAGTGAAGGAGTTGATGTTTAAGTAAGTTTACCATTTTTCTTCGGTACAATTTGTGTTTAGATTTTGTAGAAAATCTTTTTTTGTTTTTATTCTTTGTTGTTCTCGTTCAATTACGAGCCTAGCAATTACTATTCCTGAATTTTCTGTATTGTTTTTTTTCAAAAGCTGCGGAAAAAACGGTAGAAAAAAAAGCACCTATTTTTTACAAGGAATAAAGCGAATAGATATTGGCGATGCTTTTGGCATTGTAAAAAATGAGGATACAGCTTGTACAGATTATATGCGGAATAAAATTGGCGATATCTTACTTAATGCTATTGCACCCGAAGTGAATAACGCCTTAAATAAGTATAAATTAGTAAAGCAATGGAATGATTTGGTTGCCACTGCAAAATTACTATTGGGAGATAAACTAAATTGAGGAAAAAGAAAGGGAGATACGTACTAAAGCACAAGTAAGAAATACCGTTTTGCTACAAA
>Ga0114967_10000978_pt1 | contig 23955 bp, 17 predicted proteins | sample M_130628_MF_Meta_FD_92639 | JGI IMG/M metagenome (GOLD analysis project Ga0114967, IMG submission 92639) | Freshwater microbial communities from Lake Montjoie, Canada to study carbon cycling - M_130628_MF_MetaG | ecosystem: Environmental > Aquatic > Freshwater > Lake | place: Lake Montjoie...
AAAAATGGTATATGGAGTTTTCATATCATAGGTGATGTTATAAAATTGTGTTGTCGGAATTTTTTTAAAAAAGTTTTTCCATTTTAAACCACCATCATACGTTAATATAACCCCTCCATCATTACCATTGATGATATAATCACTATTGGCAGGATCAATCCACAAGGCATGATTATCTCCATGCATACCTTCCCCATTCTCACCCTTAGGATTCATAATAGTAAATGTCTTCCCACCATCTATTGATTTTGCTATGGAAAGACCCATAATATAAACAACATCTTCATTCGTAGGATCTACACGAATTTGTCCAAATACCCAGCCATATGTACCAGCAAAACGCTCAAGCTTTTCATCTTCAGTGCTAACTTTTTTCCAATGCTCCCCCTTATCATCACTTCGATACACTTGAACACCAATTGGAATTACCTGAATTGGTCTGCCATAAGGATCAAGCTCACCTTCCTTGGGATCTCTTTTTGGGGTATGATTATCAACGAATGCATAAACAACGTTTGGATTACTCTTCGAAATAGTAAGTCCAATCCGACCTGTAAATTTAGTTTCTGGCAGGCCATCAGTGAGTTTCTTCCAACTCTTTCCCCCATCTATCGTCTTGTATAAATAATCCCCATCCTCAGGAATGGGATCACTCCAACGTCTACGAATACGATTCCAGGTTGACACAATTAATGTATTTGGATCGGTAGGATCCATCACCATATCAATAGACCCTATTTTTTCGTCAGAGCCTAATACTCTGCTCCAGGTCTTACCCCCATTCTCCGTTTTATAAACTCCCCTATCTTTATTATACGTCCATTCATTGCCTCCTGCAGAAACATAGACCACATCAGGATTAGTTGGGTGAACGATAATTCTGGAAACGGTTCCAGTATTTTCTAAGCCAAGTGAAATCCAATTTCGTCCCCCGTCGATTGTTTTTAAAACACCAATTCCTGAAAAAGAAGCCCTGAGAATATTCGCTTCTCCAGTTCCTATATAAATAATTTCTTGATTAGAAGGTGCTAATGCAAAACTACCAATGGCTTGAGTTCCTAAGGCATCGGTAAGAGACGCCCAATGATCACCCGCATCACTGGATTTCCAAAATCCACCCGAAGCAAATGAAGCATACATCAAATTTCGATTTCCTGAAACCCCTTGCACCTCAGTACATCGCCCACTGATGTAATCTGGGCCAACATTTCGCCAGGCCAAATTACGATATGACGAAGATGCAAGTAGAGACTGCTGGGATTTAAAGGCTTCAACTCGTGCAGCCCCTGCGCTATTTTTTATCTGCCCAAACGAACTAGAAAAAGATAAGACGCACGCAAAAAAGAATATTTTTTTCATAATTGAATAATGAGGTTGAATGACGAATGAATTTATAAGTTCCTTAAGGTATTAAGTTAACCAATAGAAAGTAAAAAAAGATTAAAAGCAGGTATAATTTAAGGATTAGCCGCTAAATTGAGTGCTCAAACTAGCGAACATGATCAGAATAAAAATAACTGCAGCATTTGTTTCTTGCCTTTTTGTGATAAATCTGATTGCTCAAAAAAAGTCAACATCTAAATCCATAGAATTGATAAAAAAGGAAGCCATTCAAGAAATCCAAACAAATCATGATCAATACAAAGAAATTGCCATGCAGATTTGGGATAATGCAGAGCTTGGCTATAAAGAAATAAAAAGCACTTCACTGCTTCAAGAAAAATTAAAACAAGAAGGATTTTCACTTGAGTCGGGTGTCGCTGATATTCCAACCGCCTTTGTTGCCACCTATGGAACTGGTAAGCCAGTAATTGGAATACTCGCTGAATATGACGCCCTTCCTGGCTTAGCTCAACAAGCAATCCCAGAAAAAAAAGCGATAGATGGCAAAGCAGCAGGTCATGGTTGTGGTCACCATCTTTTTGGAACAGCCTCCATAGCAGCAGGCATTGCAATAAAAAAATTAATTGAGGAGAAGAAAATCGTAGGAACAATAAAAATTTTCGGATGCCCTGCAGAAGAAGGCGGTTCAGGGAAAGTCTATATGGTGCGAGCTGGACTGTTCAATGATGTGGATGTGGCTATACATTGGCATCCTGACGCAGAAAATAAAATTACCATGACTAGTGCGTTAGCAAATTCATCGGCAAAATTTAGATTCTACGGAACTTCAGCTCATGCTGCAGCCTCACCGGAACTAGGAAGATCATCACTAGATGCAGTAGAATCAATGGATTATATGGTAAATATGATGAGAGAACATATTCCCCAAGAAACAAGAATCCACTATGTTATCACTCAAGGTGGTAAGGCGCCTAACGTAGTGCCTGATTTTGCTGAAGTATATTATTACGTTCGCCATCCCAATAAAGATCAGGTTAAACAACTATTTGAACGTGTAGTCAATACCGCTAGAGCAGCTGCGCTAGGAACTGATACAAAGATGGAATATGAAATCATTGGAGGAACACATGACTTACTTTTAAATAAAACATTAGGTGAAGTCATGCAGAAAAATCTTGAACAGATAGGGGGTGTAAGCTATTCCGAAGAAGAAAAGGTATTCGCTAAAAAAATTCAAGCTTCATTCAACTACTCATATCCAAGCATTGAAACATCGGATAGTATAAAACCTTTGAGAACAGAAATAGATGCTGGAGGTGGGTCAACTGATGTTGGTGACGTAAGCTATACTGTTCCAACAGTAGGGCTTCGTGCAGCAACATGGGTCCCAGGAACGACACTACACAGTTGGCAAGCTGTAGCAGCAGGAGGAACAGAAATCGGTATAAAGGGAATGATGGTCGCAGCAAAAACAATGGCAACAACAGCAATTGACTTGTTTCTTTCCCCAACATTAATCGAAAAGGCAAAAGCAGAGTTTATGCAAAAAAAAGGGACATACCATTACGAATCACTCCTTGGAACAAGAAAACCAGCGCTGAATTATAGAGATTAAATAAAAGAAGGTGTTACTTAAACATTCAATACATTAACAACGAGTATAGTTATATTCAACACTATTTTTTACCTTCCAATTGAACTTAAATTAATATTAACTTCATAACACATATCATTTCAATAAAAGTTGATATCGCATATGAATACATACCAATTCTAAATTGCATCGCATGACCAACCCAACAAGATTATTTGATTGCATCGAATGGCAGCTAGAAAAATTTTCTAAAGAAGATATGTTTGCTGCAAAAGAAAATGGTGCTTGGAGAAAATATAGTACGCAAGAAATAAAACAAAATATAGACAGCCTAAGTATTGGATTATTAGCCGCTGGTATTGGCTATCATGATGGGTCCATAGAAGGAAGAGACAAAATAGCTGTTCTCAGCAACAACAGGCCAGAATGGATGATTCTAGACATGGCCGTTCAGCAAACAGGAGCGGTGCTTACACCCATATACCCTACCATTAATGTTAATGAATTAGAATTTATTTTAAATGATGCGTCAGTAAAAATGGTATTTGTAAGTGACCAAGAATTGTATGAAAAGGTAGAGTCCATTCGTAAAAAAACTCCATCGGTTCAGGCAGTTTATACGTTTAATGCTATTGAAAATGTACTGCATTGGAAAGGCCTCTTACTTCCCATTACAGAAAAAGATAAACTCAGTCTTCAATTATCAAAAGATAGCATTAAGTACAACGAGCTCTGCACCATCCTCTATACATCCGGTACAACTGGATTCCCAAAAGGAGTCATGTTAAGTCATCATAATATTCTCGACAATATTAATAATGTAAATGAAATTCTAGTTCCAGTATGCAACTATAAAGACAAAGCGCTAAGCTTTCTCCCACTAAATCATATTTTTGAGCGAGTAGTCACATACATATATATGTTCAATGGAGTTTCTGTGTATTATGCAGAAAATCTTGATACAGTTGGCGAAAATTTAAAAGAAGTAAAACCTACATTATTCTCAACAGTTCCAAGGCTACTAGAAAAGGTATATGAAAAAATCATGGCGAAAGGTAGAGAACAGAAAGGGATAAAAAAAGCACTCTTCTTTTGGGCATTATCTCTAGGCAATAAATTCGAAGTAGATAAAAATCAAGGTATATGGTACACTATTCAATTAGCTATTGCCAATAAAATAGTTTTCAGCAAATGGAGAGAAGCATTAGGAGGAAACGTAAAAGCTATTGTAACGGGTGCTGCGGCATGCCAAGTTAGGCTATTAAGAATTTTTACTGCTGCTAAAATTGTGATCATGGAGGGATATGGATTAACAGAAACCTCTCCAGTAATTAGCGTAAATCATTATGATTCACAAAACAGAAGATTCGGAACGGTTGGAACGGTTATCAGAAACGTTGAAGTCAAATTAGCTGAAGATGGTGAAATATGCTGCAAAGGATCTAATGTTATGATGGGCTATTACAAGAGGCCTGACCTTACGGCTGAATGCATAGATAGCGGAGGATGGTTTCACACCGGGGATATAGGAGTTTGGTTCGAGGAACGTTTTCTAAAAATAACAGATCGAAAAAAGGAAATTTTTAAAACAAGTGGAGGAAAATATGTTGCTCCACAACCAATTGAAAATAAAATGAAAGAATCTCCTTTCATTGAACAAATGATGGTCGTTGGAGCAGAACGTAAATTTACTGCTGCCGTTATAGTCCCAAATTTCACCGTTCTAAAAAGCTGGTGTAACGAGAATAGTATACCAGCAAATTCAAACCTAGAAATAATCAATCATCCCAACGTTATTGCTCAATATCAATCTATTGTTGAAAAATATAACTCGCTTTTTAATCCGGTAGAGCAGGTTAAAAAATTTGAACTTGTCGATCACGAATGGACGATTGATGGAGGAGAACTCACACCAACATTGAAGTTGAAACGTAAAGTGATTATGGAAAAACAAGCCGAGGCTATTGAACGTATATATGCAACGGATATTTAAAAATAGTGCTGCCCGTCAGGCATTCTAAACAATTTATTGCGCTGATATTCTTGGAATCGTTTATACCCGACTTCATGTGTTTTTATCCAGTTTTGATATGCATTAATATCTGATGATGGTCCGAACAACCATTCATTGTAAGCTTCAAACATTCCTTCTCTGAGTAAATTTTGCATATGGGAGAAAAGCTCAAACGGAAATGGGTTATCGGGCATATTAAACCAATCAAGCAGAAATCTTGAACGAATTACCAACAACGTCTCCGGGGTGATGCCATGAACAGCAAGCGACGAATGTTTCATCAGAATTTCTATAAAGCGTGATTCGAACTCCGTTGTTTTTTTAATAAAATATTGCTTAGCGTCACTCGCAATGAAGACTCGCTTATACGATTCAATCAATAGCATTTTTACTTCAGATGTCCTAGCCGAGTAGCTTTCAAGGTTCACGAAAATTTCGCCATACACAATACTTCGAGCCTTATCTGCAGCTGCAAAGTAAAATTTGGCGGCATGATAATAATTTCCAGAATAAGAAGGATCAGCTACAATGCCTCTTTCCCATAAATTGATTGCTTCTTCAGGCCTTGATAAATTCCACATCATTTCACCATACTCACTGCATAATGGTCCACTCGCAGGAAATTTTATCAACCCTTTTTTATAGATTTTTTCAGCCTGCTTCCACTGTTCAAGAATCTTATGTATGTTACCTGCAATTTGAAATACTTGAACATCAGCATCTTCTCGAGCTAACAATGGGGCTATTCTATCCTCTGCACGCTTAAAATCACCAGCCAAATAATACGTATACGCAACGTCTTTTAAGATGGTTAGATTTTGTGGTGAAAGCTCTAACGCTCTTCCAAGTACCATAAATGTATTCGTAAAATCTTCTTGCCGCTGAAATGATATTGCAGTCTCTCGCAACTGTTCAACGGTTTGTTGAGCAGATGAGCTGAAAAAACACAATAACAAAATGGGCAATAAATATTTATGCATGTATCTATTCTAACTAAATTATAAATCAAATCAAATGAGTAAGTAGCCCGTCCCTTAATTTAGGCTCAAACCAAGTACTTTTTGGAGGCATTACATTTCCACTATCTGAAATGTCAAAAAGTTGATCAATGCTGACTGGATGAAAGGAAAAAGCCACTTTCATCTCTCCACTATCGACTCGCTTAACAAGCTCCTGTAAGCCTCTGATGCCTCCAACAAAATCAATTCGTTTATCCGTACGCTGATCTTCGATATCCAATAATTTTTCCAAAATATTTTTTGAAAAAATAGTAACATCCAATACCCCAATAGGATCGTCTGTATAAGTACCCTCCATGGCCGTTAAATGATACCATTTATGGTCCAAGTACATTCCAAACTCATGGAGTGCTTCTGGCTGAATAGCCCCATCAGCATGTGAAACGTGAAAATCATCTTGCAGCGCACTAATGAAATCTTCTACTTCAATATCATTAAGATCCCTTAAAACCCTATTATAGGGCATTATTTTCAATTGAGTTGAAGGAAACAATGTAGTCAAAAATCCGTCAGATTTCCTTTCAGATTGTGTACCCGCTGCATGACAAACCTTTGCAGCACTTGCAGCCCTATGATGCCCATCAGCAATGTAGGTACAAGGCACCTCTTTCTCAAATATATTCACAATGCGTGCAACTGTTTCCGGTTCATTTATCACCCATACTCTATGTGCGATATGATCCTCGGCAATAAAATCATAAACAGGTTTGTAGTCTTTTTTCCAAGCAGTTATAATACGATCAAGATTGGATACATTTTTATAGGCAAGAAAAACATTTCCTGTCTGTGCCCCTGTTATGCGAATGTGATTAATTCGGTCTTGCTCCTTTTCAGGTCGAGTAAACTCATGCTTCTTAATTACATTGTTTTCATAATCATCTATTGAAGAGCAACATACCAATCCAGTCTGACTCCTACCCTCCATCACTAGTTCATAAATATAAAAACAAGGCACATCTTCTTGAAACAATATACCCTTCTCAATAAATGAATGTAATGTTGACTTCGCTTTTTCATAAACCGAAATGTCATACATACTCAAATCAGCAGGAAGATCAATTTCAGATTTAGTAACATGCAAGAAGGAATTTTCTGCAGCAGCAACCCTCGCTTCTTCACTTGATAGAACATCATATGGTGGAGAAGCAACCTCTTTAGCCAATTCTACTTTAGGTCTTACTGCTTTGAATGGGTAAATTAATGCCATAATTAATAGCTATTTACGATGAATATTTATTTATAAATTCATTAATTAGTTCGGTCAACGTCTCAACACTACTCATTGGCATAGCATTATACATAGATACCCTAAACCCTCCTACATTTCGATGACCCTCTATACCAATCATACCCTCACGCCTACACAGTGAAAGAAAATCCTTCTCTAATGATGCATCAGTCATGGTAAAAACCGCATTCATTAAACTTCGATCTTCTTTATGAACCGGCAATTGGAAGAGTGACGATTTTTCAAGGGTAGTGTATAAAAGTGAAGCCTTTTGCCTATTTAGCTTTTCAATTGCAGGTATGCCTCCCAATTTTTTTAGCCAACGTAGCGTAAGGAGGCAAACATAAATAGCAAATACTGGAGGTGTATTTAACATGGAGCCATTTGCCACATGAACACGATAGTCCATCATTGAAGGAAGATGTTGATTTGCATTGAGTAAAAAATTCTTATCCACTACAACCAAATTTACACCTGCAGCACCAATGTTTTTTTGTGCGCCTGCGTATATAAAATCAAATTGATTAAAATTGAGATCCCTACTTAAAATATCACTACTCATGTCTGCAATCAATGGCACATTACACTGCGGAATTGAATGCATCTGCGTTCCCTCAATAGTATTATTAGTAGTATAATGAAAATAGGCTGCATCATCTGGTACATCATATCCATGAGGGATATATGTATAATTCTTATCACTAGATGATCCTACCACATGCACTTGCCCAAAAAGCTTTGCTTCTTTAATCGCTTTTGTTCCCCAAACGCCACAATCAAGATAAGCGGCCTTTCTTTCTTGAGATAAAAAATTCATGGGCACTTGAAAGAATTGAGTTGATGCCCCACCATGTAGAAACAAAACCTCTTTATCTGCACTAAGCTTCATGAGTTCTTTTACCAAAGAAACAGCTTCATCCATCACAGACTCAAAAAGGGGTGTCCTGTGGCCAATTTCAAGAATAGAAAGACCGGTATTATTAAAGTCTACAATTGCCCTACTGGCTTCTTCAAAAACTTCCTTTGGTAAAATACTTGGCCCTGCATTGAAATTATGCTTCATGATAGTAATGCTTAAAACAATGTATAATTTGAGGGTCCAAAGATACTCAATTTGAACAAGAGCGGCCCATGATCTTAGCAGCTAACCAAGCAGATTGTAACAACTTTTGATCTATAAGGGTCTCTGAGCTTAAACTAACTTTCCCCAAGTGGTGTAAATCCGGCTGTCCCGCATCAACCCACGCAGTATACCAAAAACTAGCTACCGTAAATATCGAGCTCCTCATTCTTCGTTCAACCATGCCGTGTAATTTCGTATGGTACAATCTCGCATAGGTACTAGAGTACTGCTTAACAATCATACCATTTCTCTTCTCAAATGCGAATTTCAGATCAGATGGAGTAGAATTAGCAAGATTTTTTTCCAAAGCCAATACACTATCAGATGCTAATGCACTTTCATAAACCCTTTGCCATATATACTGAATGGGATTCTCAATGTATTGTGCCTTGCCATTGATTAAGTCATACTGCTGTTGTGCAAACAATTCCGGCAACCTACTCTCCCAAAATCCATGAATACCTACCTGGTCTGTTTTTTGTCCATTATGGTTGCTACTAGTATGCAATGGCACATGAATGTCCGCAATATAGTGACCAATTTCAGCTGACAATTTTAGAATTGATTCTGGGTTTTTTAATTCAAATGCCTTTTTTAATCGACCCTGCATGGTACTTATCCACCAAGGTGCTATGCCATGAGAAACAAGACTATCCTCAGAATAGTGTTGGATAGCATCGCCCCAATGTTGTGGTAAATTTTCAAATGGGAAACTCCCATATCGATCCATATCAATATAGTGTCTTGGCCCTTCTTCTGGAATGGCATACCTGCGCTTATCTGGATCTATAGCGTGCTCTGCTAAAAAATCGATATTCTGTTTATAAAAAGAAATCATTGCAGGTGGCAACAAAAAAACTGCATCGTAATTTATCTGCTTATGAGCAAAAAATCCCCAACAAAAAGCATGAAGTGGAATAGCCAAGAAAAGTAAAATAATCAATACCGCTTTATCCCTTAACACCTGAATCTCCCTCCAATGCTGTATATTCAGCAAAATCAGCAACACCACCTGAAATAGCAAATTTCATTACATCAGCAGAACTAACACCATCGAGTAAGCGCACCCGATCTTTTTTAACGAAATACAGTATGCCTGAAAAAGCATAAGAATGGGGTAAATACACCGTAACATAATCAGTCAGCCCAAATGCAGATGCATCTGATTGTGTAACAAACCCAATTCGCCATACATCAGGGGCTTCGATAGACACCAATACCGCTCTATTGAATTTTCGTTTGTTGCCTGCAAACGCCTCCATAAGATCTTTGACCGTAGAGTAAATAATCTTAACCCCAGGTGTGCGCTCTAATATCATATCAAACCATTCCACCAACTTGGCAACGATGAAAGAGGAAGAAATATACCCTACTAAAAGCACTATGCATACCACTACTAAAAATCCTAAACCAGCTATTTTTTCTGGAGAACCAAATGCATCCAACTTCACCAAATCAGGAAATAAAACATGTAAAAGGTTGGGCAATATCCCGTCGATAAATTTAAAAAGAGAAATTACAGCCCATGCCGTAATAACAATTGGAGCCAAAATAATCAACCCCTGAAAAAACAGATTCAATATCCTAGATGGTCGGAAAAATTGTCCCATGGTTATAATTTAAGTCAAATATACACCAACGAGGTACGCCGAAAAAAAGGAAAAAAGCGATTTTAAGACAGAAATCACTCTAAAAATGACGGATTTATCCCCAAAAATGACCATTTATATAAAAACTCTTTTTTTTATTAGATGGAAACTTTTTATCCAATGAAAGTTTCCTTAGTTTTGCGGCGCGAAATCTAACATGGACAACAAAGAACGAATTATTCAAGAGGCTAAAATACTTTTCATGCGACTAGGCATACGCTCAGTCTCTATGGATGATATTGCCAGCCACCTCGGAATGTCTAAAAAAACAATCTACCAGCTCTTCGCAGATAAAGATGAATTGGTAGACAATATCATAGATGCAGACATAAATCAACTTGAATCTGATTGCATTACGTGTTGCCATTTATCAGCCAATGCAATCGATGAGATTTTTAGAACCATGGAGATGATTGGATTACAACTGCGAAACATGAACCCCATGGTATTGTTTGATCTTCAAAAGTATCACTATCGTTCCTTCGAAAAATTCATGCGGTACAGAAATTCCTTTCTGTTAGAAATTATAACAAACAATCTTGCAAAGGGAGTTCAAGAAGAACTCTATAGATCAGATATTAAAATTGAAATCCTATCAAGATTTAGATTGGAATCAATGATGCTCGCTTTTAATAATGCAACATTCCCAGCCGATCGCTTTAACATGCTTGAAGTTACACTAGAAATTATAGAACATTTCTTATATGGTGTTGCCACAGAGAAGGGATACAAACTAATTATTGAGTATAAGAAGAAAGCAACTAATAATGGAATTTAAAAACAGCTATATGACACGTTGGATATTCATCATTACGGGACTTATTTTATTGAATGCATCGCCCGGGAAAACACAAGAAATGTACAAGCTTACTGCAAATCAGGCAGCTGAATTAGCATTAAAAAATGTGACGGATATTAAAAACCTCAAGCTAGACAGAGAGATTCAAATTGCAAGAAATAAAGAATACTTAGCTCAAGCCACGCCCCAAGTAAGCAGCAGTGTTCAAATGCAACACTTCTTCAGTATTCCCGTAACATTACTCCCCGACTTTATATCGCCATCTGTCTATCAAGTTCTAATCGATAAGGGCGTAAAAGATGGAAGTGGTAATGCTATAACTAGACCTACTGCACCCCCAGAATTTTTTCCAGCACAATTCGGTGTACCATGGCAAACTTCGGCAGGAGTTCAATTTCAACAACTTCTATTTCAACCTGATTTATTTATTGCTATCCAAGCAAGAAAGAAAGCGGTGGATCTTACAGAAGCGACCATCAAAGTAATGGAGGACTCTATAAAGAGCAATGTCTATAGGTCATACTACAGTGTTTTGGTAGCTGAAAAAAGAAAATACTATCTAGACGCAAGTATCAAAAGGCTTGAAAAATTAAAAAGCGACCAAGAAAAATTATATAAAAATGGGTTTATTGAACACCTGGATTTAGATAAAACACAAGTTGGCCTAAACAACTTAACTACAACTTCAACCCAAATTGGAAACCTAATAGAAATTGGATATGGGGCACTTAAGTATGCATTAGCCATCAATCAAAAAGACACCCTTGTTTTATCAGATTCCTTATCGGTGGACCTTGTAAAAAAAGGACTACTCGAAATGAGTAATTTCAACTACACGGATAGAAAAGAAATTGAGCTGTTGAATATTTCGAAAGACCTATTAAAACTAGATTTGAAAAGATACAAGCTAGCGTATTTGCCTACTGTTTCAACTTACTTCAGTTACAGCAAAAGTGCTCTGCGATCAAACTTCGATGTTTTTGATTTTAGCAAAAAATGGTACAAGTCATCACTATGGGGGTTAAACCTTAATATTCCAATTTTTGATGGCGGACAAAAAACAAATCGCATACGTCAAGCAAATTTGAGTCTACAAAAAACAATGAATACGATTGAAAATTTTCAACGAGTTATTGATCTGCAACTCAATGCAGCAAACGTAGGCTTTAGAAATGCGTTATCGACACTAGATACTCAAGAGAGAAATGTTCAACTTGCGGAACGCGTGTATAATTCTACAAAGAAAAAATATGAGCAGGGCCTTGGGTCAAGTTTTGAGCTATTACAAACACAGCAAGATTTAGAATCTGCTGAAGCTAATTATTTTCAATCCTTATTCGATGCAGTAAGCGCGAAAATATCCTACACAAAAGCACTCGGAAAATTATAATAAAAAGTTTAAACCATCAATATGAAACATTTTTTAATACTCTGCAGCATTATCCTTCTAGCAGCTTGTTCTGGGAACAAAGAAGAAAAAGGTGATCTATCGAATAAAAAAGCTGAACTAGCTAAAATAACTAAGGAAAGAGACGCCCTTACAGCCAAGATAACTTCATTGGAAGATGAAATTAGTAAAGTTGATACGTCAGCTAAGAATGAAAAAATGAAGCTGGTTGAAATTCAATCATTAACTAGACAAGATTTTGCTCACTACATCGAATTACAAGGCAAAGTCAGTACCGAAAATATATATTATGTGACACCTAGAGGAATGGGTGGACAAGTAAAAGAACTATTTGTAAAACTAGGCGACAAAGTAAAAAAGGGCCAATTACTCATGAAACTTGAAGATGGCATTGTTCAACAAAGCATCAAGCAAGTTGAGAATCAGCTTTCTTTCGCCAAAAATATTTTTAGCAGGCAAGAAAATCTTTGGAAAGATGGGATTGGAACCGAAATTCAATTCTTATCCGCAAAAAATAATGTTGAAAGCCTTGAAAAGCAACTAGGTATTGTAAAAGAACAACTAAGCACAACCAATGTAATTTCTGAGGTTTCGGGAATTGTAGATAATGTAACTATACGAGTTGGAGAAACCTTTGTAGGCTCTCCAATAGCAGGAATTACCATTGTCAATCCAACATCAATGAAAGCTATGGTTGATGTCCCAGAAAATTATGTCTCTAAAGTACATAAAGGAATGGCAGCTATTATTACCGTGCCAGACATAAATCAATCCTTTAATTCACAAATTAGTTTAGTAAGCGAGTCCATAAACGTAACATCGAGAAGCTTTATAGCCGAAAGCAAATTACCAAGCAGCGCTATCATCAAGCCAAATCAAGTAGCCATTATAAAACTACTGGATCATGAATCAAAAAACACCATCGTAGTTCCAGTTGAAACTGTACAAACAGACGAAAAAGGAAAATTCGTATATATCCTTTCAGAAGAAAATGGCAAAACCATAGCGAGAAAAAAATCTATTCAAATTGGTGAATTTTATGATGAATTAATAGAAGTTAAATCTGGACTTGATACTGGCGATAAAATCGTGAGTAAAGGTTTCCAAGGACTTTATGAAGGACAATTTATCAAAACCGCAACTACCAATTAAAATTCGCTAGGAATAAAGTAGACTAAAAAGAAAATATGGAAAATCCATCAAACAATAAGCCAATCTCGGAATTGCTAAAGAATATAAAAACATTTGGGCCAACCGATTGGGCGATTAAAAATAAGACTGCTATTTACCTCATCACATTAATCATTTCACTTTGGGGTATTTCACTCTTCGTTTCATTGCCTAAAGAGCAGTTCCCCGATGTTGCACTACCAACCATATATGTGCAAACAGTATATGTAGGTAATTCACCAAAGGATATAGAAAATCTTGTTACTAGACCTATTGAAAAACAACTCAAAGGAATAACAGGAGTCAAAATCAAAAAAATTACAAGTAATTCACTACAAGATTTCTCAGCAGTTATTGTGGAGTTTAGCACTGCTGTTAAAACAGATATCGCTTTACAAAAAATGCGCGATGCTGTTGACAAAGCAAAAAAAGACCTCCCAAAAGACCTCACACAAGAACCAGTAGTACAAGAGATCAGCTTATCAGAACTGCCTATCATGGCAGTGAATGTAAGTGGTGATTATGATGCTGTGAAACTTGGAGAATTTGCAGATCAACTTAAAAACAAGATTGAAGAACTTTCCGAAATCAGCAGAATAGATCTTGTTGGAGCCCCTGAAAGAGAGATCCAAATTAATGTAGATCGAAATAAGATGGAAGTGGCCAAGGTAGGCTTTACAGATGTGGAGCAAGCCATTCAACGAGAAAATGCCGACATTTCTGGAGGCTTACTCGAAGTTGGTGATCAAAGAAGAACACTACGCGTAAATGGTCAATTCAAATCTGCCCTAGCACTGCAAAATGTCATTGTAAAAAACATTTACGGCTCGCCCTTCTACCTCCGAGACCTTGCCAACATTAGTGATACAGTAAAAGAAAAAGAAAGCTACGCACGACTTAACGGTAAAAATGTTGTAACCCTAAGCATCATCAAGAGGACTGGAGAAAATTTAATTAAAGCCTCAGAAAAAATTAACAACATCGTTGACGAGATGAAGAAAGAGGTTTTCCCTAAAGACCTCAACATAAAAATAACAGGCGATCTAAGTATAAAAGCCGGCGCAGCATTCAATGAGTTGGTCAACTCCATCGTCATCGGATTCATCTTAGTAATGATTATTCTGATGTTCTTCATGGGCGTAACAAACTCATTCTTTGTAGCGCTATCAGTCCCCCTAAGCATGTTTTTAGCCTTCATCCTACTGCCTTCAGCGGACGTTATTATCGGATCGAATGTTACACTAAATTTTATTGTACTATTTGCACTACTCTTTGGACTTGGAATTGTAGTGGATGATGCTATTGTAGTAATTGAAAATACCCATAGAATTTTTTCTCAAGGAAATGGAAAAATAAGCTCCACAGAAGCAGCACGCTACGCAGCAGGAGAAGTCTTCGTTCCGGTACTAGCAGGAACCCTAACAACCCTCGCCCCATTCGTTCCACTCCTATTCTGGCCAGGCATTATCGGAAAGTTTATGATCTACTTACCCACCATGTTGATCTTCACACTTACCGCTTCACTTATCGTGGCCTATATCATGAATCCCGTTTTTGCAGCGGACTTCATGACGCATGATCATAAAGACGTAAAAAAGAAATCACTCATCTTCAAGAATCCGTTGTTGTGGCTATTTATTGGCCTTGGTGTATTATTCGATTTTTCTGGATACGCAAATGATACAGCTTCATATAGATTCATTGGAAACCTTCTATTATTTTTTGCAGGATTAATGATCCTAAATAAATACGTTTTCACAGATGCCATCAATGTGTTCCAGAACAAATTGTTGCCGTCTATGATGAATAGCTATGAGAAATTACTTCACTGGACAACTCAAGGATGGAGACCCGTAAAAATGTTAATTGGAACCTTTATACTACTCATATTTTCATTTGATTTTTTTGGTATGAGATATGTACCAGTAGTATTATTCCCATCTGGCGAACCCAACACAATTTATGTATACATGAAATTGCCTGCAGGAACGGATGTAAAATACACCGACTCTGTAACAAGCATGCTTGAAAGTAGAATCAACAAAGTACTTGGCATAGATGCTGGAAAAGAAAATCCATTGGTGGAAAGTGTCATAGCTAATGTAGCGGTTGGCGCAAGTGATCCAAACAGTGGGGATAGAAGTACAAGACCAGAATTAGGCCGCATACAAGTTTCATTTGTTCCTTTTGAAGAAAGACATGGAAAAGCAACTCTTCCATACCTTGACTCAATTAGATATGTCTTGCAAGGTATCCCAGCTGCTGAAATAAGTGTAGGGCAAGAGAGCAACGGTCCGCCCACACAGGCTCCCATTAATATTGAAGTTTCTGGAGATGATTTTGAATCGCTCACCAGTACAGCAATTAACCTTAGAAACTACTTAGCTGATAAAAACATACCAGGAGTTGAAGAACTAAAAATTGACATCGATTTCTCCAACCCAGAAATTGGAATAAGCATAGATAGGGAAAGAGCTTTGATGAATGGTATTTCAACCGGACAAATAGGTATGGAAATCAGAACAGCCCTTTTTGGGAAAGAAATTTCCAAATTGAAAATAGGCGAGGATGAATACAAAATCATCATTAGGAATGATGCCTTACAAAGAAAGTCGCTCTCTGAATTGCTGAATATGCGCATCACATATCGCGATTTTACTTCTGGGCAAATTAAACAGGTGCCAATCGGGTCTGTAATTAAAGTAGACCTTAGCAATACCTATGGAAGCATTAAGAGAAAAAATCAAAAAAGAGTTATCACTATTTTCTCGAACGTATTGGTTTCAAAAGGATTTACTCCAGCTGGTGTAAATACTGAAATCAAAAAACAGATTGATGCATTTAAAACTAAACCAGATGATGTATTCGTAACTCAAACTGGTGAAGGTGAACAAATGGCAGAAACTGTTTCATTTCTTCAAACAGCCTTATACACTGCAATTGGACTTATCCTCCTTATTTTGATTTTACAATTCAATTCGTATAGCAGAACAATGATTGTACTCTCAGAAATATTCTTCAGTCTTATTGGCGTGCTACTCGGATATGCCATTACGCGCTCAACATTCGCAGTAGTGACAACCGGAATTGGTATAATTGGATTATCGGGTATTGTTGTCAAAAATGGTATCCTTGTAATAGAATTCGCTGATGAATTAAGGGCTCGAGGTATGAAAACTAGAGCAGCAGTAATTGAAGCAGGCAAGACACGTATTGTTCCTGTACTCTTAACAGCATTAGCCGCGATACTAGCCCTTATCCCACTCGCCATAGGCTTCAACATTAATTTTGTCACGTTATTTACTGACCTAAATCCACATATTTTCTTTGGTGGAGATAATGCTGTTTTCTGGAAACCATTGTCACTTACCATCATATGGGGATTAATGTTTGCATTTTTCATGACACTATTAATTGTTCCTGCCATGTATTTGATTGCAGAAAGATTAAAAAGACCAATGACAAAATTCTTCCATGGAAAATGGATTTCACTTCTCGGTTTGCTTGGTCCACTCTTTTTCATCTTAACGGGAATCATGTTCTTGTTTAGAAAAATACAAGGCAAGCCAGTTTGGAATGGCAAAACAAAAAAATAAGCAAAAGAGCAGCGCAAAAGTATGACGCTGCTCTTTTAGTTTTTAGTCAATATTCATGCAACCCGGATAACTAAAATATCATCTGATACAAAAACACAATGGATCAATTTAGCAGCAGAGCAAATCACGAAATCGATTACAAAATCATTGGGGAAGAAATGCAATATGTAGAAATAGAACTTGACCCCAATGAAACCGCCATTGCAGAAGCAGGCAGCTTCCTACTCATGGATGATGGCATCCAAATGCAAACTATTTTTGGCGACGGAGCAACACCCAATCAGGGTATTATGGGAAAACTCTTCTCGGCCGGAAAAAGATTATTAACAGGAGAGAGCCTTTTCATGACCGCCTATACCAATCTAGCACAAGGCAAAAAAAGAGTCTCGTTTGCCTCACCTTACCCAGGTAAAATTATACCTCTAGATCTTCAGCAACTGGATGGCAGAATCATTTGTCAAAAGGATTCATTTTTGTGCGCAGCAAAAGGCGTCAGCATTGGCATTGAATTTCAACGAAAACTAGGAACGGGATTATTTGGTGGAGAAGGATTCATTATGCAAAAACTTGAAGGTGACGGCATGGCATTTGTTCATGCTGGTGGCCATGTATTCGAAAGATACCTCACTCCTGGTGAAGTGCTCAAAGTAGATACAGGCTGTCTTGTTGCCTATAGCAGTACGGTAGATTTCGACATACAATTTATCGGGGGGATAAAGAACTCAATCTTCGGTGGAGAAGGATTGTTCTTCGCTACACTAGGCGGACCAGGTAAAGTTTGGCTACAAACATTACCTATTAGTAGGTTGGCTAGCAGAATCATGTCCTATGGAACATATAATAGAAAAGAAGAAGGTAGCATACTTGGTGGAATTGGAAATATGCTTGATGGTGATGGATATTAGCCTTCCAGTACAAAATAAAATCAGAAGGGCCTCCAAATTTGGAAGCCCTTTCGATTTTTAACTATTATACAGAAATCTTTAGTAGAAATAATGTCTTTTCGATTGATTACGCCAACCGGCTTGATTCTCATACTGCACAAAATAAATTTTCACATCTGCCTGGTTTTCATAATCAACAAAAAATATTTTTTTGTCCGCTTGATTAGAATATTTTACAAAAAACCATTTCCCATCATTATCACCAGCTTGATTTTCATATTTAACTTTAAATACTTTTAAATCTGCTTGATTCTCATATTTTACCACAAAAACCTTCACATCAGCTTGATTGGAGTAGTCGACTGTAAATACTTTTTGAGCATGGGTCGATGTAGCTAAACCACAGAGAAATAAAAGTGAAAAGAAAATTATTTTCATGATGAATTTGTTTAGTTACGACGGCCATAAATATTGCCGAGCAAACGAAGTATTTCAACATAAAGCCAAACGAGTGTGACAAGCAACCCAAATGCACAATACCATTCCATATACTTTGGAGCACCCATAGAAGCCCCTTCTTCAATTCGATCAAAATCTAAAACCAAACTTAAGGCGGCAATAACAACAATAACCAAAGAAATTCCAATACTCATCAAGCTGCCTTGGTGCAACATAGGAATATCCACATTAAATAGGGATAGAACAAACGTAATTAGGTAAAATACCATGATGCCTCCCATCGCAGTAAACAGAATTGATCTAAAACGATCAGTAGCACGAATAACCCCAAATTTATAGAGGAAATAAACCGCTATAGCCGTTCCAAATGTTAAGGTAACCGCCTGCATAACAATACCAGGAGCAATCTTTGCAAATGCGTTATTGTAAACTGCAGAAATTCCACCAACCAAAAGTCCCTCTAATAAGGCATAAGCAGGTGCTAGATATTGAGCCCACTGTTGTTTAAAAATCAATACAAGTGCTAGAACGAGCCCGCCAATAGCTCCGCCCATAATATACCCCTGAACACTGTTGCCCACACTTGCTTCATTCCATACGTAAAAGGAAGTCGCCATTACCATTAAAAAAAGAAAGCCAAAACGATTGAGCGTTCCCTTTACGGTCATTGTGGTAGCATTAGGCAAAGCCATTGATCTGTTGAAAGATTTTTCCGAAAGTGTTGGATTGCTTGAATTAAATAGCGCCATGTTAAGTAGTTTTGTACCTTAAAATTAATCAAAATCATTCAATCAATATGCTGAATAAAAGTTAAAGCCAAAAAAATCTATTGGCAATACTTTACATATATTCGAAATGAATACCCGAACTTTAAAACAGCTGTTACTTAAAACCGTGTTATGACTCAACGAAAAGAAGAACTTTTACAAGATATTGTAATAAAATTTGCAGGAGATAGTGGAGATGGCATGCAACTTACAGGAAGTCAGTTTACCAACAATACCGCCTTGTTGGGAATCGACTTAGCCACATTCCCAGATTTTCCAGCCGAAATTCGGGCCCCACAAGGAACCATTCCAGGTGTTAGTGGATACCAACTTCGGTTTTCATCCGATGCCATCTATACTCCAGGTGACTTATGCGATGTGTTAGTAGCAATGAATGCTGCAGCCCTTAAAACGAACCTCAACGCAATTAAAAAGGGTGGCAAAATCATTGCTAACATGGATGGATTTGATTCTAAGAATTTACGTTTGGCCAATTACCCAGAAGGAATCAATCCCATTGAAGACGGCTCACTAGAAGGGTTTGACTTGATTAAAATGGATGTCACCAAAATGACCCGTGAGGCCTTGAAAGAAATCACCCTAGGTACCAAGGAGAAAGACAGAGCCAAGAACATGTTTGTGCTGGGATTCCTTTACTGGATGTACAACCGTAACATGGAAAGTACCCTTAACTTTCTACAAGAGAAATTTGGGAAAAAAGACGATATCCTCAATTCAAATATCAAAGCGCTACAAGCAGGATATAACTATGGAGACACTACAGAAACCTTCACAACCCGCTATACGGTTGAAAAAGCTAAAATGAAACCAGGGACCTATAGGTCTATCATGGGAAATCAAGCACTTTCCATGGGATTAGTAGCTGCTGCAGAAAAAAGCGGATTACCCCTTTTCCTAGGCTCTTACCCCATTACTCCAGCTTCAGATATTTTGCATGATCTCAGCCGAATGAAAAATTTCAATGTAAAAACATTTCAAGCTGAAGATGAAATTGCTGGAATTACATCTGCTATTGGTGCAGCGTATGGAGGCGCATTGGCAGTAACAACCACATCTGGACCAGGACTTGCCTTAAAAGGAGAAGCAATCGGACTAGCCGTTATGCTTGAAATTCCGTTGATCGTCATTGATGTTCAACGTGGTGGTCCATCTACAGGACTACCAACCAAAACTGAGCAAAGTGATTTACTACAAGCATATTATGGCAGAAATGGTGAATGCCCAATGCCAATTGTATCGGCATCAACCCCAAGTGATTGTTTTAGTGCGGTATTTGAAGCTGCACGTATTTCAATAGAGCATATGGTACCGGTAATGTTCTTGAGTGACGGTTACATTGCAAATGGTGCTGAACCATGGATGTTTCCAAAAGAGGAAGAATTGCCACATATCAACGTAAACTTTAAAACTGGCTTGGAAGAAGATGAAATCAAATTTCATCCTTACAAACGTGATGAAAAACTAGCCAGGCCTTGGGCTGTTCCTGGGACTAAAGGGTTAGAACATAGAATAGGTGGACTAGAAAAACAAGATATTACCGGTAATGTAAACTACGAGCCAGACAACCATGAACATATGGTTAAAACACGTCAGGCTAAAGTCGACCTAATAGCAAACTATATACCTGATCAACATATAGATACTGGAGCAACGAAAGGAAAAGTCTTGGTATTAGGATGGGGAAGCACATTTGGTTCCATCAAAAGTGCAGTGATTGAACTTATTCAAGAAGGACATCAAGTCTCACACGCTCACCTCAGGTATTTAAGGCCTTTCCCAAAAAATCTAGGAGAAATATTATCAGGGTTTGATACGGTATTGATTCCTGAAATCAACAATGGACAACTTATAAAAATTATCCGAGATGTATTCTTTGTAGACGCAAAAGGATACAATAAAATCAAAGGAACACCTATTACAAAAGGTGAGTTGACAGAAGAAATAAAAAAGTATTTGTAATTGAAGATGCTGAAAGTTGTCAGTAGATAATTAATTATCTACTGACAAACTACTATCTGAATCATGATATAATACGCTCGATAATTTTACCGCTTTTCTTTTCTTTCAAAATCAATTTCTTATCGCCATAATGAAGTAACTCTTCTTTAATAAGGTAATGATCTGCATCAAATTCAACAAGTGGATTCGGTTTCGTTAATCCAACTTGACCACGCCAATCTTCTAGTTGAATTGGTTCCCAATTTTTTGTTTTCACACTGCGATACGCTGCATCCAAAATTGAATTCACTACATAACCATCATAAAAAATCTCTCTTGGCTTCTCTCCTTTTTCGAATGCATTAAACATATCAAAGAACATATGATTATATCCAAGTTCATTCAACTCATCTCCAACGGGGAACAACCATCCAGCATTTGATTCCGCTTTTTCAGCAACATAATTGCCTCCCTTACCGGTTGTAAACATTTCAAATCCTGTTCTTAGAAAACCATTTACCCAGATGGTTCCTTCTGTACCCATTACTTCGTCACGAAGGTCAAGTCCACCTCGGAACGTCCAACTGACCTCAAACTGAGCAACAGCACCATTTTCATATTTAATTATTCCAATAGCATGATCCTCTGCCTCAATAGGCTTAACCTGGGTATCAGCCCAACACATCACTTCAACTGGCTTAATGTCTTTACCAATATAACTACGGGTTATTTCAACACAATGACATCCTAAATCAAGCATACACCCTCCACCTGCTTGCTCAATATCCCAAAACCATTCACTATGTGGGCCAGGGTGTGCTTCTCTTGACTTTGCCCAAAGTATTCTGCCCAATGCACCACTCTTCACACTTTCGAGTGCTTTTATAAATTTTGGGGTATAAACTAAGTCTTCAAGATATCCGTTAAAAATTCCTGCCCTTTCTACCGCTTCAAGCATGCGCTTTGCTTCAATTGCATTTCTACCCAACGGCTTTGTTGTTATGACTGCTTTGTTATGTTTGCAACAAAGCATTACTGCTTCTTCGTGCAAATTATTGGGAAGTGAAATACAAACCATATCAACATCTGGGTGCGCTATAGCAGCTTCCATATCAGTGGTAAAATGATCACAACCATAATCCTCAGCAAACTTTTTAGCCTGTGATTCTCTCCTGGAATAAATAGAAACAATTCTATCCTTACTCCTTAAGCCTTGTATTGAATCTGCATAAAATCTTCCGATAAATCCAGATCCGAGCATTGCTAATCTAACCATGAATTATAAATTTTATGTGATGAATTAAGCGTTAGCTGTTTTTTTATCCTTAAAAAACAAAACAAGGAAAACCAAACTCAATGCAGCAATACCTGCAGGCACCAACCATATATTCAACCATTGAGTAACCTCATCTTTTGTATACATATCTTTTACTATACCAGAAACAATTGAGCCAATGAACATGCCTAAACCATAGGTAGCTAAGGAAATTAATCCTTGGGCTTGAGCTTTAATCTTTGCTCCAGCTTTAGCATCAGTATAAATCATTCCACTCACGAAGAAGAAATCATAGCAAATACCATGCAATAAAATAGCTGCATACAACATCCATTCACCAGTCAACGCATTACCATATCCAAAAAAGATAAAACGTAATATCCAAGCACTTAAGCCAAATATCAAAATATTCTTAATCCCAAATTTCTTATACATGAAAGGAAGCGACAACATAAACAATACTTCAGAGACTTGACCAAGAGACATTTTATTTTCAATCTTAAACGAAGTAGGATCGCCAGTTGGAAACGCTGCCTTATATGCATCAGTTAGTGAGGGATTAGCCCATGTATAATAGAAAGATAAAGGGATGCAAATCAAAATTGATGAAATAAAGAAAATCAAGAAAGAGCGATCCTTTAAAAGCACAAACGCATCTTTTCCAATAATTTGTGTAAAGCTTATCTTACCTGTACTCACTGGAGGTGTAGCAGGTAACAAAAATGATGCAAGCCCAAGAAATGCAGCAGCTAGCGCTGAAATTTGAAAAATCATCACACTATCTCCAACTCCCAATAACCCAACTATGTTCACAACAACAATCCAAGCTATGGTAGCGAAAACACGAACTGTGGGAAACTCCTTTTCTGGATTTTGCATCTGGCGCATTGCGATTGAGTTCGTCAAAGCAATCGTAGGAGCGAATGTTAAACAATAAGCAAGCATTGTCCAATAAAACAAATCAGGATCACTCACTTTAGTTATCCCAAATAATATTAACGCCCCTGCAAGATTTAAAATACCAAGTACTTTTTGAGCCTGAAAAAATCTATCTGCCAGCATCCCAACAAAAAATGGAGCAACAATCATGGCTATGGAAAATGTAGCATAGGCATTTCCCACTTGTTCGCCAGTGGCATGCAGCTGAACCGTCATGTATTTACTCATCTGTCCATACCATGCACCCCAAACAAAAAACTGCATAAACATCATTGCAGAAAGCTGAATTCGTGTTGTCAATTTCATAAAAAAATTATTGCTCGAATATAGTAATATTCATACTAAAAGGCACGAAGAAAGGCAATAGGCAAGAGGGAATAGGCAATAGTAAACACAAAAAGGGGCAGAGGCACAAAGAAAGGCAATAGGCAAGAGGGAATAGGCAAGAGTATATACAAAAAAGGTACGAAGGCACGGAGCAAGGCAATAGGCAATAGGCAAGAGGGAATAGTATATACAAAAAAGGGACGAAGGCACGGAGCAAGGCAATAGGCAAGAGTGAAACAGCGCCAAGCGTTCAGCGTAAAGCGTTCAACGTAAAGCGTTCAACGTTAAGCGTTCAACGTCTATGCCTTTTTAAAATACAGGCAAAGTTCCTGTAACCCACACGCATCACACTTGGGGTTTCGCGCTATACAAGTATACCGCCCATGTAGAATCAACCAAT
>Ga0114967_10000985_pt1 | contig 23847 bp, 21 predicted proteins | sample M_130628_MF_Meta_FD_92639 | JGI IMG/M metagenome (GOLD analysis project Ga0114967, IMG submission 92639) | Freshwater microbial communities from Lake Montjoie, Canada to study carbon cycling - M_130628_MF_MetaG | ecosystem: Environmental > Aquatic > Freshwater > Lake | place: Lake Montjoie...
GCGAAACTGCAAGATAACGATGTACCGCAAAATACCTTTGCCGATGTTGCCGGTGCAGATGAAGCGATTGCTGAGCTAGAAGAAATCAAAGACTTTCTTGCCAGCCCTGCTAAGTACGCGCTGCTTGGTGCCAAGATTCCAAAGGGAGTTCTTTTATACGGTCCTCCCGGAACCGGTAAAACTTTATTGGCACGCGCTGTCGCTGGAGAAGCGAACGTTCCGTTCTATTCAATCTCTGGTTCTGACTTTGTAGAAATGTTTGTCGGAGTTGGTGCTGCCCGAGTGCGTGATTTATTTGCTCAAGCTAAAGCAAATGCACCAGCAATTGTCTTTGTTGATGAAATTGATGCTGTTGGTCGACAACGTGGCGCTGGCATGGGTGGTGGACACGATGAGCGTGAACAAACACTTAATCAATTACTGGTTGAGATGGATGGTTTTGAATCTGGCGGGCAAGTAATTCTCATCGCCGCGACTAACCGTCCCGATGTTTTAGATCCTGCGTTACTGCGCCCCGGAAGATTTGATCGTCAGATTGCCGTGGATCGCCCAGATTTAAAGGGACGAGAAGAGATTCTTAAAGTTCACGCTAAGACCAAGCCACTTTCTGATGAAGTTGAACTGCTGAATTATGCTCGACGCACACCAGGATTTACTGGCGCTGATCTTGCAAATGTTTTAAATGAAGCTGCGTTATTAGCCGCTCGTGAAGAGAAGAAAGTCATCTCTAATCTGCAGATAGATGAGGCTATCGATCGCGTTATGGCCGGACCACAACGCAAATCTAGAATTATGTCTGATGACGAGCGTCGCGTAACTGCCTATCACGAAGCCGGTCATGCGTTAGTTGCGCATGCGCTGCCTCATACAGATCCAGTCCATAAGATCACGATCATGCCGCGTGGTCGCGCCCTTGGTTACACAATGGTTCTGCCAGATGATGACAAGTACTCCACAACCCGTAATCAATTATTAGATCAATTGGCGTATTCACTCGGTGGTCGGGCGGCAGAAGAACTTATCTTCCACGATCCATCAACCGGTGCATCGAATGATATTGAAAAGGCAACTGCGCTAGCTCGTGCCATGGTTACGCAATACGGAATGACTGAAGCGATTGGCGCTATAAAATTAGGTACAGATGCCTCTGAACCATTTATGGGTCGCGATTATGGACATCAACGCGATTACTCTGAAAACATTGCCGCCAAAGTCGATGGCGAAATTCGTAACTTGATTGAGAACGCCCATCAAGAGGCCTTCGATATCTTGGTAGAAAACCGCGCAACTTTAGATGCCATGGTGCTGCATTTACTTGAGAAAGAAACGCTTAACAAAGAGGAAATTGCGGCGATCTTCACCAAAGTTAATTCCTGGCCACGTCGTCCTTCTTGGACTGGCTCAGCAACTCGCATTCCATCACAGCAACCACCTGTAGCTGTTCCTGAGCGCTTAATTGTTAAACCAGTTGTAGATAAAAAATCATCACGAGTTAAGAAGAGCTCGAATAAGGGAAGTTCTAAAGAGTGAGTGATGTAAACGCAGTTTCAATGGGAAGTGATGAGGGTCGTGCGCTCCATCCTTTTGATGAAGTGCGCGCAGCCGCCGCTGTTCGTGAGCTGCTTCTCGCACTCGGCGAAGATCCAGATCGCGAAGGTTTGAAAGAAACTCCAGCACGAGTTGCGCGCGCTTTTAAAGAGAATTTTGAAGGACTTTGGAAGTCTCCTGAAGAAGTACTGACAACCACATTTGATATCGGCCATGAAGAGCTAGTAATCATTCGAGATATTGAAGTCTTTTCACATTGCGAACACCATTTGACGCCCTTTCACGGAGTGGCCCACGTCGGATATATCCCAAGTGGAAAAATAACTGGCTTATCGAAAGTTGCGCGTTTAGTTGATCTATTTGCCCGTCGTCCGCAAGTTCAAGAGCGTTTGACGACTCAGATTGCCGATGCAATAGTGAAGATCCTTGACCCTATGGGAGTTATTGTGATTATTGATTGCGAGCATTTATGTATGTCAATGCGTGGGGTTCGCAAATCACAAGCGCGCACAACAACGAGTGCGGTGCGTGGCGTATTACGCGACCCAACCACACGCGCAGAAGCAATTAGCCTCATCACCAAAAGCTAATCAGTGGTTGGTACTCCAATGAAGATCATGGGCATTTTAAATGTCACTCCTGATTCATTTGCAGATGGCGGAAAACATGACACATATGAAAAAGCAGTTGCGCGCGGGTTAGAAATGATCTCCGAAGGCGTTGACATCATTGATATTGGTGGTGAATCCACCAGACCAGGCGCCGAACGTATATCCGCGGCTGAAGAACAAGCGCGGGTAATTCCAGTAATCGAGAAATTATCGCAAGCAGGAGTTCCGATCAGCATCGACACAATGCGGGCGCAGACCGCGGAATTGGCGATCACTGCAGGTGCCAGCATTGTTAATGATGTTAGTGGTGGGCTGGCTGATGATCTGATGCACGAAACCGTTGCTGAGATGGGATGCCCATACATATTGATGCATTGGCGTGGTCACTCAAAAGATATGAATAATCGCGCGGTTTACAGGGATGTTGTTAAGGAAGTTATCGCTGAGTTAAATATTCAAATTGAGGCTGCGCTGCGCAGCGGAATTGCAAAAAATAATTTAATAATTGATCCAGGGTTGGGCTTTGCGAAGGATGCCCAACATAATTGGGAGATTTTAAATAGGTTAGAAGAGATTACTGATTTAGGTTATCCAGTATTAATCGGCGGATCGCGCAAACGCTTCCTTGGTGGCGAAACTCCAGATGAGCGAGAGGTGGCGACTATTGAGCTAACTAGGAGCCTGCTTGCGAAAAGAATTTGGGGAGTTAGAGTTCATAGCGTGAGCCCGCATAAGAATTTGGTATTGGCTAATGGCTGACCGTATTGAAATTAAGGGAATAAAATCCTTTGGCTATCACGGAGTATTTGAATCTGAAAATATTGCTGGTCAAGAATTTTTTGTGGATATTGCCCTCGAATTAGATTTAAGCCGTGCCAGCGTTACTGATGATGTATCTGACACAGTTAATTATGCAGAGATCACCGATTTAGTAGTTGAAGAGGTAACCGGTGATCGAGTTGCGCTGATTGAAAAATTAGCAGCACGAATTGCTGACCGAATTAAAAATACTTATTCGCAAATTGTCACAGTTTCGGTCACCGTACATAAACCGCAAGCACCGGTAAACGCTCAAGTAAGAGATATTTCAGTAACGATTAATCGATGAAAGCGGTAATCGCGCTAGGTGCCAATATCGGTAACCCGAAAGAGCAGATGGATTTAGCAGTGGCCATGCTGCGGGAGGCCACCGATTTTAAATTGGCCTCAAATTACTATTCGACTAAACCAGTGAGCGATATACCTCAACCAGATTACTTAAATGCGATTTGCATAGTTGAGAGCGAGTTACCCGCGCTAGATTTGTTGGCGCTTTTGCACGGCATTGAAAAGACGCTCGGAAGAGAGCGAAGTGAAAAATGGGGGCCACGGACAATTGATTTAGACCTTATTCAATATGGATCGCTGCTTAGCTCAGCCGATGAGTTGTACCTGCCACACCCGCGCGCGCATGAGCGCCGCTTTGTAATTGAACCCTGGCATTCCATTGATCCAGATGCGATCTTGCTAACTCATGGAAAGATTTCAGAGATTTTGGAGCAATTGCCTTAACCCTCTAAACTTAAACCCATCACCGCCCGGTACCTGAAAGGACTGGAGCCCGATATGAAGATCGTTAATAGCGCAGCTGAATTGGCTGACGGCTGCACTTTTATTCCGACCATGGGCGCGCTACACGCTGGGCATGCATCTCTCTTTAAATTAGCAAAGATGAAGAGTGAATTTGTTGTTGCAAGTATCTTTGTAAATCCGCTGCAATTTGAAGATAACGCTGATTTAGAACTTTATCCCCGCACCCCAGATCGTGATATTGAAATCGCTCGCGATTCTGGCGTTACCCATCTTTGGTTACCTCAAGAAAGTGAAATCTACCCAGCTAAAACTGTAACCAAAGTTGCCGGCCCAATCGGTGAAATATTTGAAGGAGCAAATCGCATCGGGCATTTTGATGGAGTTGTTACAGTTGTTTCGCGCCTATTTGATTTGCTGCAACCGGCGCAGGCGATATTTGGCGAAAAAGATTTTCAACAGTTGGTATTGATTAAGAATCTAGTAAAAGAGAGTTATAAGGATATTGAGATCATCGCCGCCCCCACCTTAAGAGAGAGTGATGGGCTAGCGCTATCTTCGAGAAATATCAGATTGAGTGCGAGCGATCGCAAAGCAGCGACGGTAATTTATAGCGCGTTGCTGGCGGCTAAAGATTGCCAGACGATTGCTGCGGCTCGGACTGCGATGCACCAGATTTGCTCACAGGAGCCAGAGTTCAAATTGGACTATGCTGAAATTATCAATGAAGATAACTTTGCAATTGCCACAAATTCCACCTCAAAGCAGCGTGCAATTATCGCGGGTTGGCTTAATGGGGTCCGTTTGATCGACAATATGCAGATGAACCCATCTGCTGGAAATACTGGTGTGTGATGAAGTTACTTGCACCTGAACCAGGATGGACTGCAACCGCTGATGTAATCGTGGTTGGTTCAGGAATTGCCGGGCTTACGACTGCGCTACAAGCGCGCACCTTTGGTCTCTCAGTTTTAATTGTTACAAAATCAAAGGTAGATGAAGGTTCGACTAAATGGGCACAGGGTGGAATCGCTGCTGCACTTGGTCCTGGTGATACTCCCGATCAACATTTAAAAGATACTTTGGTAGCGGGCGCAGATTTATGTGATGTTGAAGCGGTGCGCGTTCTAGTAACTGAAGGACCTGAAGCTGTGCGTAAGCTAATCGAACGCGGTGCAATATTTGATACTGAAGATTCAGGTGAAATTTCCCTTACTCGTGAAGGTGGACATTTACGTAATCGCATCTTGCATGCTGGTGGCGATGCAACTGGTGCTGAAGTTTCGCGCGCGCTTTTAGCTGCGGTGCACGATGATCCAGAAATTGAAGTTGTCGAAGATGCTCTTGTTCTAGATGCACTTAAAGATGCCAATGGTGCAGTCTGTGGCGTAACGCTGCATGTGATTGGTGCCGGAAGTCGCGACGGAGTTGGTCGCGCACTGGGTAAAGCTGTTGTGTTAGCAACCGGTGGGCTCGGTCAAGTTTTTGCACAAACAACTAATCCTTCTGTATCAACTGGTGATGGCGTGGCCTTAGCGCTGCGCGCTGGTGCAAAAGTTGCAGACGTGGAATTTATTCAATTCCATCCCACCGTTTTATGGTTGGGAGATAACACTCAGGGTCAACAGCCACTAATTAGTGAAGCGGTGCGCGGTGAAGGTGCTTATTTACTAGATGATGCGGGCGATCGCTTTATGTTAAACGAACATAAATTAGCCGAACTCGCACCACGTGATGTGGTTGCAATTGCATCAATGCGCCATATGAATAAGACCGGGGCTCATCACGTCTGGTTAGATGTGCGCCATTTATCTGGTTTTGAAACTCGCTTCCCAACTATTTATGCATCTTGCCTCTCACACGGAATTAATCCCAGCAATGATTTAATACCAGTAGCACCCGCTTCGCACTACGCCTCTGGCGGCGTTCGGGTTGATTTAAATGGGCGCACCAGCGTGCGTGGACTTTATGCTTGTGGGGAAACAGCTTGTTCTGGCGTGCACGGTGCCAACCGTTTGGCATCTAATTCACTCCTTGAAGGTTTGGTTTTCAGCGTGCGAATTGCTGCAGATATCGCTGCAAACTTAAGTGAGCGATCTGCACCAGTTGCAGATTCCTCAAAGGCAATTTTGTTAGACCCAGCGAATCGACGTGAATTGCAATTAAGTATGAGTCGAGGAGCAGGTGTATTACGTTCTTCGGATTCTTTATTACAGACCAGCGCCGAGTTAACCCGCATTCAGGATCGAACTAGTTCCAATCCTTGTGTTGAAGCGTGGGAGACGACTAACTTATTCCAGTTAGCCGAAGCAATCCTTAAGGCTGCGCTAATTAGACAAGAGACTCGTGGATCTCACTGGCGTGAAGATTTTCCTAATACAGAGGGCAATTGGCGCAAAAGAATTGTTCAAGAGTTAGACCGCAATGGAAACTGGACTACTAGCTATCAAGAAGTGGGTGCAAAGTGAGCGATCTAGAATTGATTAAAGCTGCACTTGCCGAAGATCTTGCCGGGGGAGTCGATATAACTTCACAGGCAACTATCGCCGCAGATGCAACTGCAACTGCTGATTTTATTGCGCGCACCGATGGAGTGATCGCTGGAATAAATATCGCTCACGCAGTTCTTGCCGAAGTTGGGCTGACCGATGTAACTCTTTCTAAGAAAGATGGAGATCAGGTAAAAGCGGGCGACTTATTAATCACGGTGCGTGGCAATACGCGTGCGATCTTATTAGCTGAGCGCACCGCACTTAACTTTTTTGGCCACCTAAGCGGAATTGCTACATTGACTAGCAAGTGGGTAGCGGAAGTATCCGGAACAAAATGTCAGGTGCGTGATACGCGAAAGACAACCCCAGGAATGCGAACTATTGAAAAATATGCAGTTCGTATGGGAGGCGGCACCAATCACCGCATGAACTTAAGCGATGCTGCGCTGATCAAAGATAATCACATCGCAGCCGCAGGAGGTGTGGTCGCTGCTTTCGCAAAAGTGCGCGCTGCCTATCCAGAGGCCGAGATTGAGATTGAGGTAGATACTTTGGAGCAGTTAAAGGATGTTTTAGCGCAGAAGCCCGACCTAGTTCTCTTAGACAATATGTCCCCTGAACAATGCGCAGAAGCAGCCACTTTAGTTAATGGCGCTTTTAAATTAGAAGCATCAGGTGGGATCTCAATTACCAATGCGCGTGCATATGCGCAATCGGGTGTTGATTACATCGCAATTGGGGCGCTGACACATTCTGCGCCAGTCTTTGATATCGGCCTAGATCTGAGAGCGGAGTAGTTATGTTGCTAACTGTTGATGTTGGAAATACAAATACCGTATTGGGTATTTTCCAGGGAGATCAATTGATTCGCTCTTGGCGAGTGAAGACTGATCCTCGAACAACCTCAGATGAGCTGTGGTTGCAATACAACGCGTTGGTAACTGGATTTGAAATTACTGGACTCTCAATTTGCTCGACAGTCCCGGCAACCCTGCGTGAAATAAGAACAATGATCGCGACCTATTTTTCAAAGATCCCGACAACGATTGTGGAGCCAGGAACGAAAACTGGTGTTCCGCTCCTGGTTGATAACCCGAAAGAAATTGGAGCAGATCGCATTGTTAATACTTTGGCGGCACATACTCTTTATGGTGGACCAGCAATTGTCGTAGATTTTGGAACATCAACAAATTTAGATGTGGTCTCACCTAAGGGAGAATTTTTAGGTGGCGCTCTAGCACCAGGTATTGAAATTTCAGTTGATGCACTTGCGGCGCGCGCAGCGCAACTTCGTAAAGTCGAGTTGATTCGCCCTAAGAGCGTTATCGGAAAGAACACCGTCGAAGCGTTGCAATCTGGCACCATCTTTGGATTTGCCGGACAAGTAGATGGTTTAGTAGATCGCATCGTTGCTGAATTAGCACTGAGCTATGAAGGCGCTCCAACGGTGATTGCAACTGGTGGACTTGCTCCGCTAATTATTGGAGTTGCTGAAACTATTGATGAGCATGAGCCTGATCTGACCTTGATTGGGCTGCGCCTTATCCACGAGCGAAATATCTAATAGGTAGACTCTCGCCATTATGAGTAAAGAAGAACAACCCGCCGCCTCGGTAGAAGAAGACCTGCCTGAGCAATTACGCATCCGTCGCGAAAAACGCGCTGGGCTAATTGAGCGCGGAGTTGAGCCTTATCCAGTTTCAGTTGCACGCACTGCATCGCTAGCTGAAATTCGCGCAAAGTATGCCGGCCTTGAGACTGATTCGACAACCGGTGACATTCAAAGCCTGGCTGGTCGCATTATCTTTAAACGCGATACTGGAAAACTCTGCTTTGCAACGTTGCGTGAAGGTGATGGCACCGAACTTCAGGCGATGTTATCACTCGATAAAGTTGGGCAAGAAACTTTAGATACTTGGAAGAGCGATATAGATCTAGGCGATATCGTCAGCGTTACTGGCGAAATTATTACCTCTAAACGTGGTGAACTTTCAATTCTGGCAAATAGTTATGCGATCGCCGCCAAATCTCTGCGCCCTTTGCCAAATGATCACAAACCAATGTCTGAAGAAACACGCGTGCGTATGCGCTATGTAGATTTAATTGTTCGCGACGAAGCTCGCACCAATGCGCGTTTGCGTCCAGCGGTTATGCGTTCTTTGCGTGAGACTTTCCACAGCGAAAACTTTGTGGAGGTAGAAACTCCAATGTTGCAGGTAATGCATGGTGGAGCAGCAGCACGCCCATTTAAATCTTTTAGCAATGCATACGATATGGAACTATTCCTGCGCATTGCACCTGAACTATTTTTAAAGCGTTGTGTTGTCGGTGGCATTGAGCGCGTCTTTGAAATCAATCGTAACTTCCGCAACGAGGGGGCCGATTCCTCTCACTCTCCTGAGTTTGCAATGATCGAGAGTTATCAGGCTTACGGCGACTGGCGTTCGATTGCAGATTTAACCCGCACCTTGGTGCAAAATGCGGCTCTGGCGATTGCCGGCTCGCACGTAGTTACACATCACGATGGTCGACAAGCAGACCTAGGTGGAAAGTGGCGCGAGATTTCTCTATACGAGGCGATAACTGAAGGCGTCGGCGAGAGCGTTACCGCGCTTACTCCGCTCGAGGATTTAAAGAAAATTGCAGTAAAACTGGGTATAAAGATCGATCCCAAGTGGATAACCGGAAAGCTTGCTGAAGAAATTTTTGAACATGTAGCAAAAGATCAACTGATCGCTCCAACTTTTGTTATGGGATTTCCTGTAGATACTTCACCACTGGTTCGCGCCCATCGCGAACTTCCGGGCGTTGCTGAAAAGTGGGATCTATATGTAGATGGCTTTGAATTAGCCACCGGATATTCCGAACTAATTGATCCAGTAATTCAACGTGATCGATTAGTTGAACAAGCAACACTTGGAGCAAAGGGCGATCTGGAAGCGATGCAAGTGGATGAAGATTTCTTACGTGCGATGGAATTTGCGATGCCACCTACTGGCGGAATGGGTATGGGAGTCGATCGCTTATTGATGGCACTCACCGGCTTGGGAATTCGCGAAACAATTTTATTTCCACTGGTAAAACCTGAAGTCGAATAACCATGATTGTTATTCGCCCAGCACGCACCAGTGATGTAAAAACTATTCGCCAACTTGTAGATTCATATGCCGCACCTGGACAGATGCTTACCAAAGAGACAGTCACGTTGTATGAAAGCGTTCAAGAATTTACCGTCGCTGAAGTTAATGGAAAAGTTGTCGGGTGCGGCGCACTTCACATTTTGTGGGATGACTTAGCCGAAGTTCGTACTGTGGCTGTAGAAGAGAGTTTTCATAGGCAAGGTATCGGCCATCAGATACTTGAAAAAATTATTGATCGTGCCCGCGAAGTTGGAGTCGAGAGAATTTTCTGCCTGACTTTCCAAACTTCATTTTTTGGCCGCCATGGCTTTAAAGAGATTATCGGTACTCCAGTTGCACCTGATGTTTATCAACAATTACTGCGTTCATACGATGCCGGTGTTGCCGAGTTCCTAGATCTAGAAGCGGCCAAACCCAACACCCTGGGCAATACCCGCATGCTCTTAACCCTTTAGCTAGAGCCAAAAATCGCTACTTCTAGCCCTAATTGGGAATATCAGACCCAGATCTGGGGTTCTATAGACCACAAGCTATCCACCTCGCGCCTTCCCTACCTTGGGTTATAGGCTTGGCTAGCACCGAATAATTACCGCCTTTAAAGGAGTCTGCCAATGTTTGAGCGCTTTACCGATCGAGCCCGACGCGTTGTTGTCTTGGCTCAAGAAGAAGCACGCATGCTCAATCACAATTACATCGGTACTGAACACATTCTTCTTGGTTTGATCCACGAAGGCGAAGGCGTTGCTGCAAAAGGCCTTGAAGCCCTCGGCATTTCACTTGAAGGCGTGCGCGCCCAAGTTGAAGAAATTATCGGCCAAGGTCAGCAAGCACCTAGCGGACATATTCCATTTACTCCTCGCGCCAAGAAAGTTCTTGAACTTTCACTACGTGAAGCGTTGCAATTAGGCCACAACTACATCGGCACCGAACATATCTTGCTTGGTTTAATTCGTGAAGGCGAAGGCGTTGCTGCACAAGTTCTTGTAAAACTCGGCGCAGATTTAAATCGTGTGCGTCAACAAGTTATCCAACTTCTCTCTGGATACCAAGGAAAAGAAGCGGCAACATCTGGTGGACCTGCAGAAGGCACCCCATCTACCTCACTTGTCTTAGATCAATTTGGACGCAACCTCACTCAAGCGGCGCGTGAAGGAAAGCTTGATCCCGTGATCGGTCGCGAAACTGAAATTGAACGTGTGATGCAAGTACTTTCTCGTCGTACCAAAAATAACCCAGTATTAATTGGCGAACCAGGCGTTGGTAAAACCGCTGTTGTTGAAGGTCTTGCGCAAGCGATCTATAAGAACGATGTCCCAGAAACTCTGAAAGATAAGCAGCTATATTCACTCGATTTGGGCGCACTTGTTGCCGGTAGCCGCTACCGTGGAGATTTCGAAGAGCGCCTTAAGAAAGTCTTAAAAGAGATTAAAACTCGTGGCGATATTATTTTGTTTATCGATGAAATCCACACCCTTGTTGGTGCAGGTGCAGCCGAAGGTGCAATAGATGCAGCAAGTATTCTTAAGCCAATGTTGGCGCGTGGTGAACTACAGACAATTGGCGCAACTACTTTGGATGAATACCGCAAGCATGTTGAAAAAGATGCTGCGCTAGAACGTCGCTTCCAACCAATTCAAGTTAAAGAGCCATCAGTTGCTCACACAATTGAAATCTTGAAAGGCCTTCGCGATCGCTATGAAACCCATCACCGAGTTTCAATTACTGATGGCGCACTTGCCGCTGCGGCAAATATGGCAGATCGCTATGTATCCGATCGTTTCTTGCCAGATAAGGCGATCGACCTTATTGATGAAGCCGGATCTCGTCTTCGCATTAAGCGCATGACTGCTCCAGCAGAACTTCGCGCATATGATGACAAAATCGCTGAAGCTCGCAAGGCTAAAGAATCAGCAATTGACGGCCAAGATTTTGAAGGCGCTGCTGCACTTCGCGATAAAGAGAAGACTCTTATCGCAGAAAAGGTAGAAGCGGAAAAGAATTGGAAGGCTACCGATCTCGATAAGGTAACTGAAGTAGATGAAGAGTTGATCGCTCAAGTTCTCTCTGCCTCAACTGGTATCCCAGTATTTAAATTAACTGAAGAAGAGACTGCTCGTCTGCTTCGTATGGAAGATGAACTTCACCGCCGCGTAATTGGCCAAGATCAAGCGATCAAAGCCTTGTCACAGGCGATTCGCCGCACACGTGCCGGGCTAAAAGATCCAAAGCGCCCTGGTGGTTCATTTATCTTCGCTGGTCCTTCAGGTGTTGGTAAGACTGAACTCTCTCGCACCCTTGCTTCATTCTTATTTGGTGATGAGACCGCACTTATCCAGCTAGATATGTCGGAATATTCAGAGCGCCACACCGCATCACGTTTATTCGGCGCTCCTCCAGGATATGTTGGTTATGACGAAGGTGGACAGCTAACTGAAAAAGTTCGCCGCCGCCCATTCTCAGTTGTCTTATTCGACGAAATCGAAAAAGCCCACCCAGATATCTTTAACTCACTTCTACAGGTTCTAGAAGATGGTCGCCTCACAGATGCACAAGGTCGCACCGTTGATTTCAAGAACACTGTAATCATCATGACTACCAACCTTGGTACACGCGATATTTCAAAGAGCCTGGGACTTGGCTTTGCCAATATCGATGATGATCTAACGAATTACGATCGCATGAAGGGCAAGGTTCAAGATGAACTCAAGAACCATTTCCGTCCTGAATTTCTTAACCGTATCGATGATGTAATCGTCTTCCACCAATTGACGAGAGATCAAATTATTCAAATCGTTGATCTTATGATCGCGAACTTAGATGAGCGCTTAAAGGCGAAAGATATGGGAATCGAACTTACCCAAGCCGCTAAAGATCTATTGGCGGCCCGTGGTTATGATCCGCTTCTTGGTGCCCGTCCATTGCGTCGCACGATTCAGCGCGAGATTGAAGATTCACTTTCAGAGCGAATTCTCTTTGGTGAGTTAAAATCTGGCGAAATCATCGTTGTCGATGTCGAAGGTGAAGCAGCCGAAGCTAAATTCACATTTACCGGCGCTGCTAAGGCAAATATGCCGGATTCACCTGAAGATCTAGCTGCAACTACTAGTTAAGGAATCTTCTTTCCCGGATTCAGAATTGAATTTGGGTCGAATACCTTCTTTACCGCACGTTGCAGTTCAATTACCGTCGTTGAGATTTCATTAGCGACGAATCCAGCTTTAATTGAGCCGATTCCGTGTTCGCCGCTTGCTGATCCTCCAAGTGATTGTGCGATTTCAACGATATCGCTAAAGGCTTTTTGAGCACGTTCTGCTGCTGCGGTATCACCATGGTCATGAACAATTGTTGGGTGCATATTTCCATCACCGGCATGGCCAAAGATTCCAATTACAAGGTTTGCTTGCTTACTTAACTCTTCTACTTTCTCTACAAATTCGGCGATCTTGGTAATCGGCAGCGCCACATCATCGAGCAAGGTAGCGCCCATTCTTTCAAGTGCTGGGTAAGCCATTTTGCGAACGCGAATTAAATCTGCGGCATCATTGGGATCATCTGAGTAAACACCATCAATCGATCCAAATTCTTTACAGGTTTTTAGAGCTGCTTCACAGAGTGAATGGTTTTCATCCAACTGCATCAGCAGAACCGCACCGGCGACTTCAAAACCAAGGGGATGCCAAGCCTCAACTGCTTTAAGAGTTGTCTGGTCAACGATTTCTAACATTGATGGTCGGTACTGCAATAACGCCGCAGCGGCACTCGCCGCCTTCGTAATATTTGGAAAAGTAGCGACCAAAGTAGATGGAGCTGCGGGGCGAATCTCTAAATTTAAAGTTAGTTCGGTGATTACTCCAAGAGTTCCTTCGGAACCGATAAATAAATGCAGCAGGTCATATGTCGTAACAGATTTCTTGGTTGCTTTTCCTAGCTCAATAATTTCACCGCTTGCCAAAACTACTTGCATTGCGCGTACGTGTGCTGAAGTGACGCCATATTTAACACAGCACATACCGCCCGCATTCGTGGCCGCATTGCCGCCAAGTGATGACCAATCGCGACTTGCGGGATCTGGCAGATAGGCTAAACCGATTTTGCTCGCTGCAGTATCGAGATCAAGGTTAATTACCCCGGCTTGAACTCTGGCAATCTGATTTGCCGCATCTATTTCAATTATCTGGTTCATCTTTTCGAGTGAGATTACGAGTGAATCTGCCGATGCATTAGCACCACCTGATAAACCACTTCCGGCACCACGGGTAACGACCGGAATATTATTTTCATTAGCATATTTCAGAGCAATTGAAATTTCAGTGGCGCTGCGCGCTAGCAAAACTGCAAATGGTGGTGTGCTAACTGCAAAGGGTGCTTGATCGCGTGAATAAGAAGTGGTGATATCAGGATCGGAGATAAGCGAACTTTCCGGGCCAAGCAGTTTGGAAAGCGCTGCGAAGTGGCTCATACGCGCAAGATTATCGTCTTTTTAATAAAGTATTAATCCCCGATGATTTTTACGCGTTGCAACGCTTGATCAAGGCGCGATACTTCAAAAATCTCCATGCCATCGATCTTTACATCACTGCCTGCAGGTACAAGAGCGCGCTTGAAACCTAAACGATAAGCCTCAGCTAACCGCCGCGATACTCCACTGACTTTTCGAATTTCACCAGCTAAACCAACTTCACCGATTGCGACTAAATCTGCCGGAAGGGCCAACGCTTTTGCAGCAGATGCAACAGCGAGAGCAAGCGCTAAATCTGCAGCTGGTTCTGACATCTTCATTCCGCCAACTGTTGCGGCATATACATCGCGACCGCCAACGCGCACATTGGCGCGAAGTTCAAGAACTGCCAAAGTCATTGAGGTACGCGCAGAATCAAGGCCGCTCGTGACGCGGCGCGCATTTCCAAAATCATTCTCACGCCCTTGGCTTACCAGGGCTTGAATTTCAGCAAGCAGGGGACGGCGTCCTTCAAGTGTCACAGTTACACATGTACCCGGCACTGGTTCAGCATGACGAGAGGTAAATAGACCAGTTGGATCAAGGACGCTTTCGATTCCGGTATCACTTAAATCAAAGCAACCAACTTCATCAGATGCACCAAAACGATTTTTAATTGCGCGGATTAGCCGCAGACGAGAATGGCGTTCGCCTTCAAATTGCAGAACCACATCAACGATATGTTCAAGAAGTCGTGGACCTGCGATAGAACCATCTTTAGTGACGTGGCCAACTAACAACAAAGTTATATCGCGGTCTTTACAGATACGGATCAAAGCACCAGCAACTTCGCGAACTTGTGTTACGCCACCAGGAGAGCCATCGGCTGCGGCAGAGCCAATAGTTTGCACGCTATCGATTATTAAAAGTTCTGGATTAACTGAATCAATATGTGCGATTACAGCACCGAGATCAGTTTCGGAGGCGAGAAAGAGTTTGGGATCTACTGCGTTAATTCTTTCAGCGCGCAGGCGAATTTGTGATGCAGATTCTTCACCGCTGATATAGAGCGCAGGGATTCCTTTTGCAGCAGTTTGCGCTGCAACAGATAAGAGCAGAGTTGATTTACCTACACCGGGTTCACCGGCAAGCAAGATTGCGGCACCTGGTACTAAGCCTCCACCGAGTACGCGATCTAATTCAGATACACCTGTTGCACGCGCACGCGCCGCTGAAAGATCAACATCGCCAATAGGAATTGCGGCATGGGTAACCTTGCCGGGAACTAGTGAGAGTTTCTTAGGTGCAGCGATCTCTTCAACGCTGCCCCAGGCTTGGCATTCGCCACAGCGACCAACCCATTTCTGCGATGTCCAACCGCATTCAGCGCAGCGAAATGGATCCTTCTCGACCTTAGCCATAAGCCTTAGCCTAGACGAAGGCGCTGACTACTTCCCAGCGGCAACTGATGCTGGGTGTTGAATAACAAATAAAGGTAGTGAGCGCGCTTTAGCATCATTAATTCCTTTAACGCGCACGTCGCAGTGCTCAGCGAGAACTGCATATGCGGCTTCACCCATCAACGCCTGCAGTTCGGTACGGTTGGAAATGTAAACCGGTTCGCTACCGACGTGTGCATCTGTATTGCTGGTGCAGTACCAATCAAAATCATCTCCGCCATCGCCCCACGCCAGGCGTTCGTATTCACCGATCACCGTAACTGAGTATTCGCGCTCGCCGACTTCGCGAGTTTCAAAACTGCGACGAAGTGGAAGCTGCCAACAAACATCTGGTTTGGTATCAACGAAGTGACGGTTCTCTTTCTGCGCCAAGTGATGAAGTACGCAACCAAAGGAACCAGTAAACCCTGGCGCTTCATAACCTTTGCGATTTAAGAAAATACATCCATCATCAACGGTACGAGTCTTACGTTCTTTATCTTCATCTAAATCTGAGATACGAAGTTGACCATTTGGCTTCTTGGGACGGGCTTGATCGTAGAACTGCCACATTTCGGGAGTTAAATCAGCCGCCGCTTTACGAACTCGTTCTTCATCATCTTCATCTGAATACATTGCACCTTCGGTACAGCAACCTGCATTTGGTCGATTTTCAAATACGCCTTTGCAGCCATCTCCATAAATACAGGTCCAATATGAAGTCAGCCAAGTGAGGTCGCATTTAAAGATTTCTTCCTCATCATTGGGGTCGGTAAATTCCACCCAATCACGTGCGAAACCTGGCTTTATTTCTGACATAGGTGCAGAGCCTACGCGTACTCTTTCGCTATGGCTAATTCAGAAAAACAGGTTGCCGTAATTGGTGCCGGGGTAATGGGCGAAGCCCTTATCTCTGCGCTAATTACCTATGGCATTTCACCTAGTGCTATCACTATCTCTGAAAAGCGCGAAGAGCGAGCACTTGAGTTAATCGATAGATATAAAGTAGCTAACGCCGCGCTGAGCGATAACGTTGCAAAATGTGATTTAATTTTATTGGTTGTCAAGCCGCAAGACATGGCTGGGGTATTACAGGAGATAAAGGCGCACATTCGCCCTGGTTGCTTAATCATCTCTTTCGTTGCTGGAAAGAAGATTAATTACATCGCCGATTTAATTGGAACAAGGGCGAACCCTGTAATAAGAGTTATGCCAAATACCCCAACATTGGTAGGCGCGGGGATGGCGGCAATTTCTTCTTGTGTCCTGGTCACCGCAGAAGAAAGGGAGTTTGTACTTGGCTTCTTAGGCGCAGTAGGAAAGGTGATTGAGGTAGATGAATCACTACAAGATGCGGTCACCGCAACTAGCGGATCGGGTCCAGCATATTTCTTTAAGTTTGTAGAAGCGATGGTTGAAGGAGCGGTTGCTCTGGGACTTTCGCACGCCGATGCAACCACACTTACGATTCAGACGATTGTCGGTGCCGCAAAGTTACTTGACCAATCCGGAGACACCCCAACAACGCTGCGCGAAAAGGTAACTAGTCCAAACGGAACAACTTTTGCAGCGCTAAATTCTTTTAACGACTCAGATATTTCTGGTGTGGTAGCAAAAGCGATGAAGGCCGCACGTGATCGTTCGCAAGAACTCGCTTAATAAAATATTTTTAGTGGCAACTGCGATTACAGTTGCATTTGCGCCAACGGCAGAATCTGCTCCAAAGAGCGTTGCAATGAAGCAATTTGTTCAGGTAACAAGAGAAATTGGCGCTGAAGGAATGGTCGTCACAAGTAAAGCGATAATTACTTACTCCAATGTCATCGGAAAAAGTTCCGATATCCAGCTCCGGGCAGTTGACTTTGCCGGTGCGCTAATTTGGAGTAAAACTATTGATTCTGGCAGGGATGAAGTAGCCACCGTAATAACCGCTGATGCACAAGGAACGATCTGGGTAGGTGGAAATAGTTCTCCAACGGTGCAATCAGAAACTATTACAGCTATTACTGGTGCCTTAAATCCTGATTCGGTAACAGTGGAAATGCCAGATGAATTGCGTGGGGATATGAAAAATATTTCACTCTGGCAGATCTCACCTACTGGCGATGTAGCACCACAAATAGATTTGAAAATATCTCAAGCAGCGCTAGTTGATGCCATCTCTACTAACGCAACAGGTGTTTCAATCTTGCTAACTCGTGAAAGCGGTCAGTCACTGGCCTTAGTTAAAGCTGGAGCCCTGGATAAAGAGGTGAAATTAGGAACTACTAAAAGTAAATTTAACGTCATCTTCCGTGCCGCTGACGGATCTACTTCACTATTTGGTTCCAGTAGTGAAACTTTAGCGGGCAAGAAGTTAGCGGGGAAAATTGATGGAATCTTAATGAAAGTATTCAAGACAGGTTCTATCTCCAGCGTGGTGCGAAGTTCAGCAGCCGGTGCAATACGTGATTGGCAGAGCGCTACCGCATCCAACTTTCTAACAGGAGTTGTAAGGAGCGGTAAAAAAGTTGAGACTGCGTTAACAAAATTTAATTCCGCTTTTACTCCAACGTGGACAAATCGAATTTTATCTACCGGATATTCCATGGCGGCATCTGGAGCAAATGGTTCGGTATTTGCGATCTTCGAACCGACTACAGCGCTTAAAGGAGTTACTGGTTGGAAGCAGGTAAAAGGTCAATCGGTAGCGCTGCAATTTGATAGCAAGGGTCTTTTAATTGGTGCGCTTACAAATCCACTCCTGAGCGCTCCGTTGACTGCTGGATATTCAACCGAAGGCGGTCTAATTCTTTTAACCGCCGCTGGAGATATTCTGCAAGCCCCGATCCGCTAATTCAAGCAGCGCGCAGCAAAACCAAACCGCCATCGATCCCAGATATTAAGTAACGCACCTTATTTAAAACTATCCACGCTGAATCAAAACCATCAACGTTCTGCTCCTTTGTCACCAATGAGAGCGCGTTGGTAGACACATCTAATGCGCACAGACGCTGCTGACAGTTAAAGATTGTGGTCGAACCGTTGCTACTTAAGAACTTACTAGGAGTCCCGTAGCCATTTGTTGGCACTGTCTTAATCTCTGTTGGAGTAGCTAAATAAGCCCAACGGATTTGTTCCGCCCTTGGCAAAGTCAGCGCAGATGCGCTGAGCCAGGTAGCCAGGATGCCCCGCGCACCTTTTTGCAGGGCCACGTCATATCCCACGACAGCAATTGGGCCGGCCGATGTATCAAGCGTCGAATAGCGCCAGCCTTGTGGGCTCACTCCAATTCTTTCGGCCACGCGGATCGCACCGGCGGTCGCATCTTTACGTTGATTAATTGCTAACACTGAGTCGTACAACAAAATCGTAGAATTACCATCAAATAGTGCATCTAAATGAAAAGCTACATCGCCAGTAGTTCGACCATCTGTTTTGCGATCACCATCGACAAGTTCGTACTTCCACTCTTGACTCCCGCTAGCTTTTACAGCGCCCAATAAAATACCCTGTGACTCATCACGATAGAAGACTTGCACACCGACTGCGCTGACTGAACAAGCATTGGCAACGCTCACATCGCTAGCAGTGCGAACTCGAATCGGGTCCTCATATTTATTTACGGTGCTACCGTTACCGTCTATAACCTCAAATTTAAATGTTTTACCATCGTAGGTTGCGTAGCGAAGATCTTTATCAACTGAATCTGAATAGAAAATATGTAAAGTCTGAGTTTTGCCAGATCCACTTACACATGCTGAAACATCGCCACTAATTGGATTTCTGGTGCGGCCGGCAGAGCCGCCACGTCCATCCACATTTGACATGACCCAAAGTTTTCCACTCCAGAGCGCAATTTTAAGTGCGCCCTTAAATTCATCTTGATAGATAATTGCAGGATTTCCATTAAATGTAACTGTGGTTAAGTTCTTAGCATCGGCGTTAGAATCAATAATCTTCTTGATCCAACCTGCTTTTGGGGTAATGGCATTTGTGGTCACTGGCTCAGATGTTCCCAGCGAATTGGATGCAGTTACCGTGAACGTATAAGAGGTTCCATTTTTTAAGCCAGAGAAAATTGCGGGGCTATTGATAAAGCTCTTCTCCGCCCCAGTCTTGACGTTTCTCACCGTATAACTTGTCACCTGTGCCGCTCTAGCATTTGCAGGTGGGTCAAATTTCACTATCGCACCAGCATCTGAAATTAGCGCCTCGGCGTTGCGGACTAATTGAGGAACGCTCACCGCAATTCCGACAGGTGGCTTACTTCGTAAATCTTGCATCATCGCAAGTAAAAGTGGCCCTGGACCATAAAAAACTTCACCTGCCTCTAAGTTTGGAGACATCACAGAATTTTTACCAGCCCGATCAAAAGTTGCTTCATCTAAATGGCTAACTGAAGATCCATCTTCATATTTCTTTGGCGAATACAGCAGCGGCTTGACTCCACCATTTGCCGCAATTCCTTGGGCGCCAGACCAAACCAGCTTTGAGGTAAGCGCTTCGCCAAGCTCGATTGATGGTGAGGGAAGATCAGCAAGCCTGCGGCCATCACCAGTTTGAACATATGCATCATATGGAGTTGGTTGATCGATTGATCCATACCCGAAAAATGTGTCATAGCTATCAGTTGATAAAAATCCCAAACCATGTGCCATCTCATGCAGGATTACTGATTGCAGATCATATTCTGTTTTACTCGGTCCGGTTCCGCCCCCGCGATACCAATTAGCTAAAGAATTTACAGTAATAACCATTTCTGGATTATCACCATCAAGATCTTTACCTGCTAACGCATTTGCCAGAGCCGATGGATACCAGAGGCTAGGATCAGGGGCACCAGAAAAATTAGAAAAGTAACTTCCTGGACGAGCGCTTCCCAAAATACTATATGAAGAAGAACGCCCCCAAGTCGCTTCAATATAGATAGGAACTTTAGATTCAAAATTTTCTGCCCAAACATCAACGGCTGCTTGGACTTGAACCTTTGTCCACTCCGGAAAATTATTGTATTTAACAATAATCTTCGCCTTCTTCTCTAAATATGCGACCTTTGGTTTTGGAGATTGCGCGCCAGTTGTGGCAGGTGCGGCGTAAACATTTCCCCATTGCGTGGCTGGTCGAATTAATACCTGAGATTGTGCCGAGGCCTGAGGTATAAAGCCCGCTATAAATATGGCAAAAGATAGGGATATGGCGAAGCTTCGCTTCAAAGATCTCAGATTTTTCCTCGCCATAGCGCCCAACGGTATCAGGATGAGAGAATGTCTCCATGTCCCCTAATAACGCTAAGAGTGATTTAGATCAAGTAATTGCACGAATGAAATCTGAGCGACCAGCGGTACTTAACTTTTCCTCCGTTTCAGCGCGACCTGAACCCACTTTAGATGAAGCCCGCGGAGAGTTAGCTAGCGTAATTGGACATTTGGCTCACACGATTTTCTCAAAAAAGTACGGTCCGTTAGTCGGCACAGTTACCAAGACAACTGCAGAAACAGTTTTGAAAAGCGCAGAGGAAAATCTCTATCGCGCAAAAGGTGATGCCACTCTCGTAATCCAAGAATTGGTTGATCGAGCCTTTACCTCAAAACCTCCTAAGAAAAAATGAGCAACTTAATAACAATTTTTTCACGCCATGGGTGTCATCTTTGTGAGGTTGCTGAAGCAACGCTCACGGATTTAAAAAAAGAGTTGGACTTTGAAATAGAAGTTAATTTTATCGATGGTGATGTTGAATTAGAGAAGTTATATGGCAATGAAGTTCCGGTAATTCATATTGATGGAGAGCACCACGATTTTTATAGAGTCGATCCAGAGAGATTTAGATCTTCCCTTGAAAAACATCGTCAGCGTCAATAATTCGATATGAGTAACCTTGCTCAGCAAGGAAGCGCTGGCGATTCTGTGCGAAATCTTGATCAATAGTGTCGCGTGAGACTACAGAATAAAACTTTGCACCACGACCATCAGCCTTTGGTCGCACAATACGGCCGAGTCTCTGGGCTTCTTCCTGGCGTGAGCCAAATGCGCCAGATACTTGAATAGCAATTGTTGCTTCCGGAAGATCAATTGAAAAGTTAGCAACCTTTGAGACAACTAAGCAGGTAATTTCACCGGTACGGAAAGCGGCGAATAACCTTTCGCGCTCCTTAATTGGAGTCTCTCCTTTAATCACCGGAACACCCAAAGTCTCTGACAAATCATCTAACTGATCGATGTACTGGCCAATTACGAGAATTTGTTCCCCTGCGTGAAGATCAACAAGTTTTTCAACGACATTGCGCTTAGTTCTGGTGGTTGCGCAGTAGCGATATCGCTCTTCTGGCTCTGCAGTTGCATAAGAAAGTCGCTCGGCCTCAGTGAGGTTTACCCGGACTTCAATACATTCTGCCGGAGCTATATAGCCTTGCGCCTCAATCTCTTTCCAAGGAACATCAAAGCGCTTTGGCCCAATAAGTGAAAATACTTCACCTTCCATGCCATCTTCTCGAACTAAAGTGGCGGTTAGTCCTAAGCGGCGTCGTGATTGAATATCTGCAGTAAATCGGAAAATTGGCGCTGGCAGTAAATGTACTTCATCATAAATAATCAGGCCCCAATCGTGGGTATCAAATAGATCTAAGTGTGAGTAAACGCCATTCTTCTTCTTAGTCATCACCTGATAGGTCGCAATTGTTACTGGGCGAATCTCTTTCTTCGCTCCAGAATATTCACCAATCTCATCTTCATTTAAAGTTGTTCGGCGTAATAATTCTTCGCGCCATTGCCGCGCCGCTAAAGTATTTGTAACCAAAATCAAGGTGGTTGCTTTTGCGTGAGCCATTGCTGCAGCGCCAACAATTGTCTTTCCCGCACCGCAAGGAAGAACTATTACCCCTGAGCCACCATGCCAAAATCCTTCAGCGGCTAACTCTTGATAGGGACGGATCTTCCAATCGTTCTGCTTAAGAGCAATTTCGTGGGCTTGCCCATCGACATATCCTGCGAAATCTTCTGCCGGCCAACCAAGTCGCAGTAGCGATTGCTTAATTGCACCGCGCTGGCTGGGATGTACCGCAATAGTTTCGGGATCAATGCGAGTACCTAAAAGTGGAGCGATCTTCTTGGCGCGAATAACTTCTTCCAGTACGCCGACATCGGTCGTGATCAAGATCAGGCCATGGACTGGATCTGCTTCTAATCGCAAACGTCCGTAGCGCGACATTGTTTCGGCAACATCTACAAGCAGAGAATGTGGCACGGCATATCTCGAGTATTTAATTAAAGTATCAATTACCAATTCTGCATCGTGGCCAGCTGCGCGCGCATTCCATAAACCCAGGTTGGTTAAGCGATAGGTATGGATATGTTCAGGAGATCGCTCTAATTCGGCAAATGGCGCAATCGCGCGACGACATTCGGTAGAAAGCGGATGATCAATATCTAACAGAAGCGTTTTATCGCTCTGGACAATTAGCGGGCCTTCGCTCATTTCAACAAATCTTTAATAAATGCATGCAGCAAAGTGCTGCGTTCTTCAATAGATTTCAAACTTAGCCACTCACTTGGCGCGTGCGCACCGCCACCGACGGCGCCTAAACCATCTAGAACTTGTGCACCTGCAGCCGCGGCGAAGTTCCCATCACTTGCCCCACCCACTTCTGCACAACCTAACGGGGCCATTCCAATCGATTTTGCAACTACTTCAATTCTTTCATAGAGCGTTTTGGTTGAGGCTGGCTGTAGCGGCGGACGATTTAGCCCACCAGTTATCTCAAGTCGTGCGCCAGCACCTTTCGCCTTAAGAGATTTAATTGCTGCATCAACTCGTTCAATTTCGGATTGCGCAAAAGATCTAGCATCAATTTCAAGTGTGGCTAGATCCGGAACCGTGTTCGCACTATTGCCAGATTTTAATAAAGTTGGAACAACAGTTGTTCCGTGCTCCTTATTCTCTAGCTCAGCAAGTTGCAAAATAACGTGGGCGATCTCAACGGTGGCGTTAACGCCCTTTTCTGGTTCTAGCCCCGCATGCGCTGCTAATCCGTGAACTGTTACCTTGTACATCGCAGTACCTTTGCGACCGGTCTTAACTTTGCCATCGAGTGATGCTTCTAAAACTAATACCGCTTTGGCAGCGGCGGATAGTTCCATAATTAATTCTCGCGATGCAAAAGATCCAGTCTCTTCATCGGTTGTGGCAACAAGAGCTACGCGCTCTGCAACGCCTGCAATATCTTTAAGTGCAAATAACGCTTGCACAAAACCTGCCTTCATATCAAAGACACCAGGCCCACGAACAACATCGCCATTAACTTCCCAAAGCGGTTGATATGAACCATGTGGCCAAACGGTATCTAAATGAGCAAGTAAGAGTATTTCTGGTTGTCCCGCGCCCCACCAAAATACGGGGCGACCTTTAATCTCTTTAATTTGTGCTGGAGTTCCAAGAACGCGAGTTGCGATATCGCTGGCTAATCGAACTACGTTCTGGCAAGCGGCGATATCTTCAGTTGGCGATTCGCATCGCACCAAAGCTTCAATCGCAGCCAACATAGGGTCAAGTCTGCCGTATTTATCCTCATTCGCGCTCGTCATATCGCCGCCACCCCAGTTATGCGCGCAATTCTAAAGGTTTGAACCTCACCA